>Ga0099364_10005112_pt1 | contig 19587 bp, 11 predicted proteins | sample TergutTh196P3_FD_73070 | JGI IMG/M metagenome (GOLD analysis project Ga0099364, IMG submission 73070) | Microcerotermes parvus P3 segment gut microbial communities from Pointe-Noire, Republic of the Congo - Th196 P3 | ecosystem: Host-associated > Arthropoda: Insects > Digestive system > Gut ... | reverse complement strand
TTGTATCATGATGTATATGATGTAGATAGCAAACCATTTTGTCCATTCATTTTCGTATTATGACGGTTAGTGCTGTTGATCATGATAATTCGTTCCGGCAAAATGGGGAACAAAACCGAACTAGGAACGAATAAATGCGTTCCGTACAGAAAACTCCCCCCTGCCCCCCTCAGAGAGGGGGGGGGATTCGGAACGAATAAATGCGTTCCCTACAGAATTGGGTGGCGTTCCGTACAGAATTGGGTGCGTTCCCTACAGGATTTGTAGCGGCACTAATAAGTTTCAATAGTTAACTCACCGTCTACAATAGAAAAATTGACTCTATTTAGTTCATCAGTAACGTGCATAGCTTTTTTAAGAATTCTGACATAAGTAGCGGGAAAAACTTTTTTATATGCGATAATATGTTTAGGAAGATTTTCTTGCATTTTCAACATATTATTTATTTCTTCTTCTAGAGCCATTTCATGTTTATTTAATTCTTCATGAAGCAATAAATAATCTTTAGAATTTTCTAATTCAAGATCTTTTAACTTGCTCATTTGTTTATTTATCATAGACATTTTCTCTTTTCTGTATGGACTAATTGAAATTTCTACTTCTGTTGAAATTCCACCCATATTTCCCAAAACAGCAGTTTCGATATGTTCTCCGCTTTCGTAAACACCGCCAATAATGGCACCTGTGTTTTCGTTACCATACAAACCATTCTCTGCGATAACTTTACAAAAATGAATATGTTTCTGAAAATTTATTTTGTCACCTGCAACAATTTTAGAATTTTCTGCAGAAGTAAAATTTACGGAACCAGTAGCGTATATTCCGGGGTTTTTACAATTAACAATATCGCCTTCAACAAATATATTTCCATTTACATCAATATCAGCATCTTTAATGTTGCCTTTTATCGTTAAATCACCTGTTAGTTTAAGTTTAACTTTGTCAATAACATCACCGTTTATTATCATACTACCATAAAAATCCATATCTTCAAAAGTGAGGTCAAGGTTAGTATCTAAAACAAAATCGCTTTTTACATGAATTTTTGGAGTGTCATCCATATAAGGGTAACCCGTTTTAGAAGCAATAATTTGTCCGCGTTCTTTAGAATAAGTTACATTTTCGCCTAAATAATTTTCTATAAGATTTTCTTCTGAAAAATCAGGATCACTACTATTTCCGAAGATGTCCATGCCCGGTTTGCTGTGTTTTGTAATGAAAAGATGTGCTAAAGCTTCACCCTTATTCACTCGTGCAAAATTATTTAATAGATGATATTTGTTACCAATAGAGTCGTTATAGCCTTTATCAGTGTTAAATAATGGAGAAAATTCGATTTCCGGTTCTTTAGATTTAACACCTGTGGCAATAATGAAAGGAATGTTATCTTTTTTTTCAAAGTTTTCATTTTGTAGTTTTTCAAAGGCTTCTTCAAAACCGTGTGCGATTTTTGCTTTTTTAACTAAGTTTATTAACTCTGTTTCATCTATAAAACCTTGATATTTAGTTGCGTTTTCGCTGTTTATAGATAGAGTTGCCGTGAAATTGTCCTCAGATATTTCAATAGTAAAAATTTCATTTTCACTTTTAATTATTCTTGACATATTTGGTATCTCCTTACTATTTGTAGGGAACGAAAAAATGCGTTCCTCACAATAACGAATAACACAATATTTTTTTGATGTAAAACTGTCAAGTATTTTTTGAAATTTTGAATTTCTGTAGGGAACGCACTCAAATCCTGTAGGGAACGCACCCAAATCCTGTAGGGAACGCATTTATTCGTTCCGAGTTCGATATGGAACCCAACCGAACTAGGAACGAATAAATGCGTTCCCTACAGGATTTAGGTGGCGTTCCCAACCGAATTAGGAACGAATAAATGCGTTCCGTACAGAATGGCTCTCGATTTTCTAACCATTCTAACAAATTCTACACTAATATTAAGAAAACAGTTAAAAGGAGATACCATGAAACACGTACTTACCGTATTACTGGCGTTGAGCATGACGATAACCATATTATCTGCTCAAATAACAACGTTCCCGTTCACAGAAGGTTTTGAGGAAACCATATTTCCCCCTTCAGGTTGGGTATTAATAGATGACGACGGAGATGGTTACAACTGGTTCCGAGCATCATCTTCTGCATATCCAACAAATAGCGGCACAGGAGCAGCAATGAGTGAATCTTATATGCTGCCAGAAGTATTCTTAACCCCTGACAATTATCTAATTTCGCCCCAAATCGTTCTACCAGAAAACATAGCGACTTTGCAATGGTATGTAAGAACAATGATGAGCTGGGCATCAGCCGAAACTTACTCTGTGATGATATCTACGACTACGCCTACAGTTGATGCTTTCTTTGAGATTTTTGAGGAGACGTTAATGTCGGCAAACGCTTCATGGACAGAAAGGCAGCTAAGTCTTTCAGCATTTGCTAATCAGAGCATCTATATCGCATTTCGCCATCATACTGCAGAGTCTGCATATGCGATGTTTTTAGATGATATAACTGTGTTCATACCTCATTCTTATGATTTAGAAGCCCTTGCATTAACAGGATCGCAAACCCCTACAGTAGGAATATCAAGCGATTACAAGATACAGATAAAAAATGTAGGAAGCCTTATTGCAACTGGTTATACTGTCAGTCTTAGATCTGATACAAGCATTTTATCATCAACCTCAGGAACAGCAATACAACCGAATGACATCGTTGAAATTATATTATCATGGACTCCTGATCAGCAAGGTGCTATGATGGTTTATGGTGAAATAGATTGGCATTTGGACACAAATTTAGAGAATAACCAAACTTCTCCATTAACAGTTGACGTTATGTCAGAAGGTCTTGTGAATGTATATATCGGTAATTTAAATAGTACTTCTTATATAGGTGAAATTCCATTTAATTTTGGGATGAATGATGGTGTTTCTCAGATAATTTATTTAGAAGAAGAAATAAATACAACAGGTTTAATAACTCATCTAACATATACATTCAATGGATTTGGCAATATCACACAAGAGTTACCTGTAAAAATATATTTAGGAACGACTAATATTGATAGTTTTGCAAATAATAACAGCTGGGTTCCATATAACTCATTTACATTAGTTTATGATGGTTTTTTGCCAGTAAATACCTCCGGTATTCAAGATATGATGATTCAATTAGATCAACCATATCAATATAATGGTGGAAATCTAGTTGTTATGAATCATAGAATATATACTTCATATTGGAAATCAGCTAATAGATGGAAAATAACAACAACCCCAGAACAAAATAGAGCATTATATGTTCAATCTACTTCGCAATCATATAATATAGAGCAAGGTTTGCCCTCTGGTACAAGACTTACTCAAATAGCTAACATTGGCATAATGATATCAGCAGGAACGCTTGGAAAACTACAAGGCGTTGTTTATAACGAAACAACAGGCTTACCTTTAAATGATGTAATTGTATCTATCGATGACACACTTTTCAGTGATATAACAAATATCTCAGGCGAATACAGTATCTCATATATTCCGACTGGTTTATATACAATAACAGCTAAGAAACAAGGTTTTTTAGACTCGATTATTAACAATTACGAAATATACGGACATGATAACAATATATTGGACATCAATATGCAGCTAACTCCATTAGTGAGCTTATCAGGTACAATTCTAGCTTCTGATACAATGTTAGGGTTGTCTAATGCACTTATAATGCTAACAGGATATGAAGAATACTCTACAACAACAGATTCCAATGGAGAGTTTTCAATATCAGATATATATATTGATAATCTATATACTTTCACTGTAACTAGGCAAGGTTATCTCAAATATGTAAATCAAATTGATGTCATAGGCGGAAATAACATCATTTTAGAACCTATTATTCTTTCGGAAAGATTGGTATCACCTAGTAATATAATAATATCTGATTTTCAGACACATATTGATATGTCATGGAATGCACCAATGGTAGGCTATGAATCTTTTAGTCATTCTCAAAACAACTTAAATACAGGTGTTGGAACTAATAGTCCTGCTACATTCACAATAGTTCATCGATATACACAAGAACAATTGCTGAATTATGGTGTTTCAGGTGCTTATTTAAACAAGATTGCTTTTGTGCCTATGAGAGAAGCCACATATTCCATAATAATATATACAGGTGGTTCATCCAATCCTTTGTTACCCGGTATCATAGTATATGAGCAAGACATTGATTCTTCATTACTTGCATATTCACAATGGAACGAGATCGATTTGTTGTCGGATATTAGAATTCCTGTAGATAGAGAATTATGGATAGGGATTCATATAATCACAGCTCATGGTCTCCCTGCTGGAGTGGATATTGGACCTCAATTACATGGATATGGCGATGTGCTTTTCTATCAAGGCCTCTGGTCATATATGCAGTCATTAAACACAATGACACCATTACCATTCAATTGGCTGATTAAGGCATTTGCCGATGGAATAAACGTTCCAGACAGAAATACAAGAAAATTAACAGGTTACAACATATATCGTGCTTTAGAATCAGAATTACAAAATGAAACATTATGGATAAGTTTAGTACAAAATCATTCAGAAACGATTTACAATGATTTTACATGGTCATCAGTACCTGAAAATGAGTATAGATATGTTGTAAAATCAGTTTATAACAATAATTTAGAGTCACCTCCAATATTTTCTAGTATTGCAGCTCCAAATATGATGTCTAGAGTAAGCATAAATCTTATTACAGATAATGAAAGTGTGCTTCAAGATGCTACAGTGAAATTAGTTAATAACAACGTGAACGAACCTCATATATACCAAACTAGAACAACCGATAATACCGCTTATTTTCCACTAGTTTGGAAAGGAACTTATACTTTAACTATAAATCACAATAGTTTTTTACCATATACTAACACCAATTTGATTATTGATACCAACCCGTTTACTTACGATGCTAATTTCCTTGTCCTAAATGTAATGCTTAATGAAGGGTTTGAAAACGATATATTCCCACCACCCGGATGGAATTCAATTGATGCAGATGGAGATGGATGGAATTGGTCAAGAGAAGATTTTTCACCTGCATTTGGGCAGTATTTTGTTATTTCGCAATCGGCTTATAATACGGGATACGGGATTTGGCTACCTCTATCACCTGATAATTACTTAATTTCATCACCCATAACTTTGTTAAATGAAGCTATTGTTGAACTATCATTTTATGTTAGAAGCGACCCCGGTGTGCCAACTGAAACATATTCTGTTATGATTTCTGAATATGATCCAATAATTGAGTTTTTTGTTCCGATACATACAGAAACGCTCTCTAATGCAACGTCATACTGGTCGCGTAGAAACATCAATCTATCTGATTATCATGGAAAAACAATATATATTGCATGGCGACATTTTGATTCATATGACTTTAACTTAATAGGATTGGATGGTATTTTAGTAAATTCTTCAGGTGGTTATGAAATAGTGTATGATTTTCCTCCACCTACAGATCTAACAGCTGTAATTGAGGATGAGAATAACGTTCTTTTAAACTGGATTGCACCAGATGTTGATGACGATACTCTTAACAAATTAAATGGATATAGAGTCTATAGAAACCAATCATTGATATCAGACATAATACATGCTACTACTTATACTGATACCGATCTTAGTTCTGGAGATTACGTCTTTTCTGTTGTGGCTGTTTATGCTTTCGGAGTCTCTGAAGCTGTGTCTATTGAAATTAATATTCCTACAAAGATTTCAGATGGTGATAATTTGCCACCATTAGTTACAGCTCTTATTGGTAATATACCAAACCCCGCAAATCCAAATACGACTCTATTCTTCAATGTTGCAAATGATACTGTCGTTAATCTGACTATATATAACATTAGAGGACAGTTAATAAGAACTCTTATAAACGATTCTTACATCGCAGGAAGATACAGAGTTGATTGGAACGGCAGAGATGACAATAACAGAAACGTTTCAAGTGGTGTCTACTTTTATATGATGGAAACGCATGATTATAGAAATATTAGGAAATTGACTATTTTGAAATAAGATGTAGGGAATGCACCCATTTCTGTACGGAACGCACCCATTTCTGTACGGAACGCATTTATTCGTTCCTAGTTCGGTTGGGTTCCAAACGGAAGCAGGAATGAATAAATGCGTTCCGTACAAGTTTGTGTCCCGACCGAATTAGGAACGAATAAATGCGTTCCGTACAGGCAAGATGGGAACCCAACCGAATTAGGAACGAATAAATGCGTTCCGTACAGGCAAGATGGGATCCATATCGAATTAGGAACGAATAAATGCGTTCCGTACAGGCAAGAAAAAAAACTTGACAAAAAAACCAATAAATAAAAATGTTGTATAATTTTAATATAGGAGGTGGTATTATACTATCGCTAATTATACAACCGGACAAAATAACTGAAGCTAGAAAGCACGCTCAGAAAATAACAAACGACCTGCAATGGTTAATAGAAGGTTATAGTTCAGTAACAATAGAACGTGCAATATTAAGATTACTTGGTATAGATGGTGCGACATCAGACGGCACACCTTACCCCAACCTAATTGTAGATTATCTTAAAAGTAACAAGATAATTGACAAAGGCGTAATATATCATATTTGTAACGCTATGGTTTTTAAAGGTATATCAGCACAAGAGGTTGCCGAACAAATTGCTAAAGGTAAAATTGAATTATTAGAAATTCCAGTTCAAGATACAAAACAAGTTTTTGAAACAATGTCTAAAGAAACAGATAAAGCTTTAGAAAGAATAACAAAACAAAAAGATTTCAGAACTCAGAAAATGCTAATTTCCTCAAAAAAATCTAATTCACCTGCTTTATATGTAATTGTTGCTACTGGAAATATTTACGATGATGTTATTCAAGCAAAAGCAGCTGCAAGACAAGGTGCTGATATAATTGCTGTAATAAGATCAACCGGGCAATCTTTATTGGATTATGTACCTTATGGTGCAACGACAGAAGGTTTTGGTGGCACCTTTGCTACTCAGGAAAATTTTAGAATTATGCGTAGTGGTTTAGACGAGGTTAGTAATGAAATAGGCAGATATGTTCGTTTGACAAATTACGCTTCTGGGCTTTGTATGCCTGAAATAGCGGCAATGGGTGCAATTGAACGCCTTGATGTTATGCTAAACGATGCCATGTACGGCATTTTATTTAGAGACATAAATCCCAAACGCACTTTACTTGATCAATATTTTTCTAGAATGATTAATGCGTATGCTGGAATAGAGATTCAAACAGGCGAAGACAATTATCTTACAACTTCAGATGCAATAGAGAAAGCATATACAGTTACAGCATCGCAGCTAATAAACGAACAATTTGCTTTAATGTCTGGCGTGATACCAGAAAAAATGGGTATCGGTCACGCTTTTGAAATAGACCCTTCTATCGAGAATGCCTTCTTATACGAACTATCACATGCCATGTTAACAAAATGCTTATTTCCAGTTTCCCCTACAAAATACATGCCACCTACAAAACATATCACGGGCAACATATTTAAAGCATATTTGATGAACGCAATGTTTAATTTTGTTTCTCAAATAAGCGGTCAAGGAGTGCAACTTCTTGGAATGCTTACAGAAGCGGTTCACACACCACACCTTCAAGACCGTTCACTTGCTATAGAAAATGCAGATTATATTTTCCATACAATGAAAGATTTAAATAAAGAAATATTCATAAAAGAAGATGGATTTATAAACAAAAGAGCAAACGAAGTTTTAGAACAAGCTACAGATTTTCTTGCTAATGTGTCTGAAAAAGGATTGTTTATAGCTTTGGCTGAAGGTGAATTTGCAGATATAAAACGACCAGAAGATTCAGGTAAAGGACTTGATGGTGTTTTTAAAAAATCAGAATCCTACATCAATCCATTTATAGAAAAGATGAAAAATAAGGAGCAAACATGTCATTCAAAATAGACCCGAGCCGTATAAAACCATATGGCGATACTTTAAACGATGGCAGAATGCAATTATCGTTTGCCATGCCTGTATCATGTGACGAAAAAGGAAAGGAAGCTGCAAAATCTTTACTAAAACAAATTGGTTTTGATAACATAGAAATATGCTTTCTAAATGAATTACACGAAGGTTTTACGCAATTTATTGCCTACGGTAACACTTCTGCTTTTGTTGATACCACAAAAATTAAAGTTAATGTTGTTGAATCTAAAATTATGTCAATGGAAGAAACTGATGATTTTATCGAAAAGAATATTGGACGGAAAATTACTGTTATCGGCGCTTGCATTGAAACAGACGCACATACTGTTGGTATTGATGCAATTATGAACATGAAAGGATACAATCACCGATACGGACTAGAAAGATATAAATTTTTTAATGCACGTAATTTAGGAGCTCAAGTTCCGTCAGAAGAATTAATTGAAATTGCTAAAAAACTTAATGCTGATGTTATTTTGGTGTCACAGATTGTCACTCAAAAAGATATTCATATCAAAAATCTTACAAAACTTATTGAACTGGCAGAAGCAGAAGGTGTGCGTGATAAAATGTTGTTCATCTGTGGAGGACCAAGATTAAGCCACGAACTTGCTATTGAACTAGGTTATGATGCAGGATTTGGTAGCGGGACGTACTCAACAAATGTGGCAAGTTATATTGCAACGGAAATTGCGAAAAGAAAATGAGATGCCGCGAAGTACAGGATCAAATTAACAAAGGAGCAAAAAATGATAGACAGCATAGGTAAATACCTACAAGAAATGCGAATCGAGAAAGGACTTGAGATTGAAGACATATCACATGGCACAAAACTTAAAACATATATCTTAGAACAGATAGAGAATGATGATTTTGATGCCATAGGTGATGTTGGGTTCACAAAAATTATGATAATCACTTACGCCCGTTATTTACAAGCGGACACTGAAATGGTTAATACTAGGCTTATTCAATTATTTGACAAGCCGGTAGAGCCTCCAATAAAAATAGAAACAGCTAAAAATAAAAAAACTGTTTTTATACCACCAAATGCTATTTACTTTGTTTTATTAGCTTTGTTGATAGTTTTTTTAGCGTACTCTGTTTATCAAATCTACCAGAACGAATCTTTCTCTTTTAATGCTATAAAACAACAACTTGCAACAACTACTGAAACAAGACAAAGAGCAACAGTGCCACAAGATGATTTAGAACCTGATACTTTATGGGTAAGTCAAAGGCAATTTTTCCATGAAGCAAATAACATTGAAACAAACTTTGAAATTAATGAACCAATTATTACGGGTATCAGATTCTTTGGTATAAGACTTAATCAAAAAAAAGAACCTGTTAAAACAGTTATTGAAAATAGAGATTATATTCTTGATAAAAATGACTATGTTGGGGATATAATTTTTAAAGGAAATATTAGCCCGCTTAACCCTGAAATGTAGGATTCAGATTATTAGAGGTACGAAGTCAGGACGAATAATAGGAGGTTATACGAACCAATTTTTATCAAAAATAGAAAAACCATTACGTTATATAAACCATGAACAAAATGCTTTTCACAAAGATTTTGAATCTGCCCGTACAAGGTTTTGTTTAATATATCCTGATGTGTATGAAATAGGTATTTCCCATCTTGGGTTAAAAATATTATACACAATTATCAACAATTTACCTGAAGCAATGGCAGACAGAGCTTATACACCTTGGTTAGACCTTGGTGAAATGATTAGGAATTATGATCTTGAAAATCATTCTTCGGAAAACACAACTCTGAAAAAAATCCCATCTCTGGAATCTATTGAAGCAAAAATTCCTTTAACACGTTTCGATTGTTTAGGGTTTACACTTGCCACTGAGCTTACATACACGAACATATTGTATACTCTTGATCTTGCTAAAATTCCATTAAGAAATCAAAACAGAACAAATCAGCATCCAATTATTATCGCAGGTGGAATTAATGCTATAAATCCGCATCCATTGTCACTTTTCATAGACGCTTTCTTCATTGGTGAAGCTGAAGAAGGTGTTCTTCTAATTAACGAGATTTTTATGAAAACTAAGGATAGAAAAGAAAGACTTTTAATGCTTTCTGAACTTTCTTTTATGTATGTTCCAGATTATAATAAATCAGCAAAGTGCATTAAATATAAAAATTTTACAAACTCTAAAAAAACACATTATCCACAACTTGTGCCTTTACTTGAAGGAACACATAATAGACACACCGCTGAAATAATGCGTGGTTGTTCTCGGGGTTGCAGATTTTGTCAAGCTGGTTATTTTTACAGACCAATTAGAGAAAAAAATCCGGAAATTATTATTGAACAACTGTTAGACGATGTTAACAAATCTGGCTGGAATTCTTGCGGATTAATGTCTTTATCTTCTAGTGATTATTCCCAAATAAAGCCGTTAATTCTTAAAATTTTAGATTCTTTAGAAGGAAGCGGTACTTCACTTAGCATGCCTTCAATGAGGTTAGACAGCATCGATGCTAACCTAACTGAAATGTTAAATCAACTAAAAAAATCAGGAATTACAATAGCTCCCGAAGCTGGAACACAAAGACTTCGAGATATAATTAATAAGAATATTACAGAAGAAGAAATAGTTAACGCATCTAAAATAGCATTACAATCGGGGGCTAAATTAATTAAACTTTATTTTATGATTGGTTTACCATTTGAAACTGAAGATGATATAGAAGGGATTATTGAGTTAGTGGAAAAAATAATCACTGCAACTAACAGAAAAATAAGGTTAAACATCTCTATTTCTCCTTTTGTTCCAAAACCGAAAACTCCATTTCAGTGGATGAATATTAGTTCAGAAGATGAAATTTTAGGAAAAGCACTGAAAATTAAACACGCATTGATTAAATACAAATTTATTAAAATAAGTTACCATACTGTAGAATTATCTTACTTAGAAACTGTCTTATCTAGAGGGGATGCAGAAACTGCTAAACTTATCGAACAGGCTTATTTAGACGGTGCAAAATTTGATTCATGGAGAGAATCTTTTAGCTATGATATCTGGAAAAATGCTGCTGAGAAAATTGGATACAACTGGAATAAACCGTTACAAAATATGCCAATGAACGACTCATTACCTTGGGATAATATCGATATTGGAATTAGCAAAGACTTTTTAGTTTCTGAATATCTAAAATCAGAAAAACAAAGCACTACAAAAGATTGTAGACACCTTTCTAACAACAATTGTAGCCGATGTGGGGTGTGTAATTCTGATCTTCACAATGTCATTGCTGATAACTATGAATTTGAAGTAGATAAAACTTTACATATGGAACCCACTCTTGTAGGCAATCCAACCGAGCTTTTTAAAGCAACTATGGAATCGATAGTTTCTGTTCAACAAAATACTTATCGTGTTTATTTTTCAAAAGTAAATGAACTTAAATATCTTTCTCATCTAGATTTCTTAAGATTAATTCATCGGATTTTAATGAATTCTGGATTGCCAATTTTGTTCTCACATGGTTTTAATCCACACCCAAAGACTTCATTCTGTCCTCCACTTTCATCCGGTATTGAGGGACTGAACGAGTTCTTCGACATTACTATGATAGATTCTGTAACAACTGAGGAAATTATTAAATCTCTATCAAAAACCAAAATAAAGGATCTGAATTTTAATAAAGCAGAATTAATGACTAAAAAACAACCTAAGATTTGTAAATTTGTTAACGAATCTTTAGTCGTATATTTTGACGATAATGTAGAAAAATATTCTATAATGCTTGAAAATTTTTTAAATAAAAATGACACTGTTATTATTAAAGTAAAAAATGATGTAAGGAAAGAAATTGATTTAAAATTGATTATTCTAGATATACATTTTGAAAAAAATAAGCTATATTTAAACAAAATTATTCAAGGTGCTTCTGTATTTGATATTTTAAAAAAAATATTTCATATTGATAGAACCGATGTTAATTTAAGGATATGTAGAGAAAGCATTTATGAGGACTCTTCGAAAAGTGTAAGATAATGCTTGACAAAAAACAACGGCTATTTTTTAATGGTCTCAAAAGTTTTAATATGAGAGTAGGGGGATCTTCCCTTCTTTGATGTTAGCAGGGAGAGTTGCCCTGCATAAATGGCGGAAAAATGCGTTCCCTACAGGTTTGGAACGCAAAGCGGAACGAATAAATGCGTTTCGAAAGGAGAAAAAATGAAAAAATCTGAAGACATCAGGAAAAAGTTATCGTATTCAAGAAAAAATTTCTGGCTCGACACAACAAAGCACGAACAAAAAATAGCCTTAAAATTTTCAGAGAACTACAAAAAATTTCTGACAAGCTGCAAAACTGAACGTGAGTGCATAGAATATCTTGTATCTGACCTCACAAGTAAATCATTTGTAAACATTGACCAAATGGGCGCAACTAATTCAAGATTCGTGTATAGAGTCTTTAAAAACAAAGCACTAGCTGTGGCTGTGATTGGGAAAGAACCAATTAGAAAAGGGGTAAACATTGTCGCTTCACATATCGACAGTCCCAGAATCGACCTTAAACAAAGTCCTTTACATGAAGATAATGAGACAAAACTCGGAATATTAAAAACGCATTATTATGGCGGCATTAAAAAATATCAGTGGATGTCTACACCGCTAGCTATTCACGGTTATGTTATCAAGAACGACGGAAAAAAAATTAACATCGAAATTGGAGAACAAGATACAGACCCTGTTTTTATTATGCCTGATTTGTTACCTCATCTTGCGAAAAATGAGCAGTACGATAAGAAATATCCTGACATAATTAAAGCTTCTCACATGAACATTGTTTTCAACTCAATTCCATATCAGGAAGATAAGGATGAACAAAAAGAAGCTGTTAAAATTCAAGCACTTGCATTGTTACATGAAAAGTATGGTTTGAAAGAAGAAGACTTTTTAAGTGCTGAAATCATTTTAGTTCCTGCAGGAAAAGCAAGAGATGCGGGAATAGATAAAAGTATGGTTGCAGGTTATGGACAAGACGACAGAATTTGTGTTTATACTTCTTATCAGGCTTTACTTGATGTAAAAGACATTGATGTAGACAAAACTAGCATTTGTTTTTTCTTCGATAAAGAAGAAGTAGGTAGTGATAGTGTCGGAGGAGCAACTTCTATTTTCTTTGAAGATTTCATTGCTGATGTACTAAAATTACAACAAGAAGAGTTTAATGCTTATAACCTTAGAAAAACTTTAATTGATTCTAACGTTTTATCAGCTGACGTGAATGCTGCTATCAATCCAAACTTCCCTTCTGTTCATGAAGCTCAAAATGCTGTTCATCTTGGATTTGGAGTTGGAATCTGCAAATATACAGGTGCTGGGGGGAAATCTTCCTCCAACGATGCTACAAGCGAATTTATGGCGAAAATCATTAAAATCTTTAATGAAGAAAAAGTCAATTGGCAAACAGGAAGTTTAGGTAAAGTCGATGAGGGCGGCGGAGGAACTATCGCGAAATTTCTAGCTAAACATGGCTGTGATGTTATCGATGTTGGACCCGGATTAATGGGAATGCACTCGCTTTATGAATTGTCAAGCAAAGCTGATGTTTATTCTACATATAAGGCGTATAAGGCTTTTTTCGCTAAAGCGTAAAAAATAAATCTGTAGGGAACGCATTTATTCGTTCCTATTCTGATTTGTCAATCGAGACGATTGACGCTACGATAATGGAACGAATAAATGAGGGAATTCTAAAAAAGTGTTTTTTACAAATGCACCGTCTTAATCAATGACGGGGCGGTGCATGGACAAGATAGTGCTATCGGGACGCATTTATTCGTTCCTGTTCTGATTTGTCGATCGGGACGATTGACGGTACGATAATGGAACGAATAAATACATTCCCAATCGAACTCGGAACGAATAAATGCGTTCCCTACAGAATTGATGGCGTTCCGTACAAAATAAATACCCCCCACAAATTTTGGTACTTTTAAGATATGTTTTTTCCAATACTTTACGCTGAAACACATTTCAGGTTAAAATACTTATCCCCGGCTTATTTTAAGAAAGAAGCCGAAGTTATATTTGAAATTCCCTCGCGTGTTCTTCTATCAAGAACGCAGAACAAACTGCCAATATTCCTTTTAATTAAAGATGCTGATAAATATCCGGTCACGATATCAAACATTAACATTAATATTATCTGCAACAAAAAGATTAGAAAGATATCACTTGATGAAATTATAATTGAGCATAGAAAATTAACTTATCACAAATTTGAAATAGAACTAAGCAGCGAAGAAGTCAAAGCTACAGATATAAAAGTAAATATACATTTCTTTGTAAATAATACATTATATATTAATGATAATTATTATCCTTCAACGCCTCACAACTTCAAAGTGTATATTTCAGAAAAAGATAGAATTTTCCCTGAAGGTTGGTTTTTAGGTGATGTTCATTACCACAGTTCATACACAGAAGATTTTGTAGAGTTTGGTGCACCAATTGAGATGACGAAGAGCATCGCTTATGTAATGGGTTTAGACTGGTTTTTTGTTACAGACCATTCTTACGATTTAGATGATTCAGAAGATGATTATACAAAAACAGATGAAACCTTACCTAAGTGGAAAAAGATGAAAAGTGAATGTAAGGAATTATCAGATAATAAGCTAAATATTGTATTCGGAGAAGAGGTATCTTTAAAAAACTCTTTAAATGAAAATATACATTGCATTGTTATGAATAATGAAGATTTTGTTTTCGGTGATGGAGATAGTGCTGAAAGATGGTTTACGAGAAAATCGGAAAATAACAACATTCCCACTTTACCGGCATGTAAAGAGGATACTCTTCAAATTGCAGCACATCCGCTTGAAAATGTACCATTCATGCAAAAGCTGTTACTAAAAAGAGGAAATTGGTCTTATTTAGATTTTGATCTTAATAAAATTGAATATTTACAGATGCTTAACGGGAAAAATATTACAGAAACTCTGGCTCAAATAGATAATTATTTTAGGATTTTGCAAACAGGAAGAAGATTTTATCTATTAGCAGGTAACGATGCTCATGGAAATTTCCAGTATATGAAACAGATAAAAATTCCATTTCTATCGTTAATTTGTAAAAAAGAGCAAGTTTTTGGTAACTATTTCACAGCTATAAATCATAATGAAAACAACCCGATAGAAGGAATAAAAAGAAAGAATATTGTTGTTAGTAATGGACCATTTATTGATTTTAAAATTGAGAATGATAAGGTGTTCTATAATTACAAACTTGAAAATTATCATGGTGAAATTGATAAACTGCAATTAATTTTAGGTTTTAAAAATTTTATTAAAAGAATTGATTTAGATCCTGTTGAGAATGTGTTTTTAAACACTTCACGCTCGAAGAATATATTCTTCATTTCTATGATTATAATTACAAAAAATGGATATATGGCTTTAAAAAACCCCGTGTTTTTTGATGAGCCGATGATGTTGTGAGGAACTCCCCCCTGCCCCCCTCTTTGAGGGGGGCAGGGGGGAGTTCCCCACACTATCTCACACCAAAAAATCACAAAATAAAGGAAAAAAATGAAAAAACACTACATACAAATATTACTATTATTATTACTCACGTCATGTTTCTACAACAAAACAGTTGATAGACAAGAACATAGAATAATTAATGACCTTATTATTTACCCGCAAAACATGGAATATTATTCAAACTTATTAGATTCTCAAGATCCTTTAATTTCCACCCATGAGCAAAATGAATTTTACATCAGCTTTATCAGCAAATTTTTCAGGGTTTGGCATGATATTACTGAGGAAGAAACAGAAGAAATCTTGAAATATTATCAAGATAGAATAGAAAATTTATACAAAAACCCCGGTATTGGAGAAAATAAGTTAACAAGGACTGATGAATTTGTAAAGGAAATAAGTGATATTGCTAATTTAAGCGATGGGTTTAATACCATGAAAAAAGGTATTATGTTAAATTATTCATATATTAGAGTATTGCCAACTTTAAAACCTTTCTTTTTAGATTTCGCTCTTGCAGGTGAAGGATATCCATTTGATTATTTCCAGAACTCTACCATACCAATAGCAACCCCAATTTTTATTTATCATGAAAATCAAAACTGGGCTTTAATTGATTCACATATTTGTTCCGGATGGGTGCCTAGAAATTTAATTGCGTATATTGATGATGACACAATAAACGATATTATGTTAGCTCCACAAGTTGCTATTACTAAAGACAGAACTTCTTTATTTAACAAAAATAACGCTTATGTGGCACATGCAGACATTGGAACTGTCTTTTCTGTTGCTCAGATTCACTCTACACCTGATACATATGAGATCTTCCATTTCACAAAAGATGAATTCAACTATGCTACGCCTGCTAATTTATTTATACCAGATAATCTAGCCCAATCTATTCCTATTCCTTTAACACCAAATAACATAGCTACTCTCTCAAATGAAATGATGGGACAAGTTTACGGCTGGGGAGGATTATATTTTAATCGGGATTGCTCGCAAAGTTTACTTGACTTATATATTGGATTTGGGATTCTATTACCTAGAAATGGACGTGCTCAGGCTTACGAATTTGGGGAATTTTACAACATGCGAGAAATAAAATCTGTTACCGAAAAGAAAAACGAGATTATAAAACTGGCAAAACCTTTTATGACATTAGTTAGAACACCCGGACATATAATGTTGTATGTTGGAAATATTGATGGTGAACCACTAGTTTTTCACACTATCTGGGGATTGAGAACGGTAAATAATGGAAGACATGTTATAGGAAAAACAGTGGTTACAGGGCTTGAACCGGGAAAAGAACTAAGAAATGTTGAGGCTGGTACGACATTAATCTATAGATTAGAAGGAATTACACATATTAAACCGTGATGTAGGGGACAAATTTATTCGTTCCTAATATAATCTATACACACACAAAAAACCATCGACACCTTCGGTGTGAGGTGGTATTTATATATAATTCCACACCATCCCGTTGCGATCAACACCTTCGGCGTAAGCTGGTATTTATATATAATTCCACACCATCCCGAAGGGATCGATCGCTACGTAGAAAACGACGCCCCCACCTTGATTTCCATGCCGTAGGTATGGAACCAAAACGACATATTTCTTGTCATATTCAATTGTTCCACACCTTCGGCGTGGTGATTGTTTTGTGGGGCATCGTTTTCTACGTAGCGATCAACACCTTCGGTGTGGGATGGTATTTATATATAATTCCACACCATCCCGTTGCGATCAACACCTTCGGTGTGGGATGGTATTAATATATAATTCCACACCATCCCGTTGCGATCAACACCTTCGGTGTGAGATGGTATTTATATATAATTCCACACCATCCCGTTGCGATCAACACCTTCGGTGTGGGATGGTATTTATATATAATTCCACACCATCCCGTTGCGATCGACACCTTCGGTGTGAGATGGTATATATAATTCCACACCATCCCGTTGCGATCGACACCTTCGGTGTGAGCTGGTATTTATATATAATTCCACACCATCCCGAACAGGACGAAGGCATGTGTAACGCTTCGTCCCGAATGACAATTTCATAAAGGAGTATCAATGCCTAGAAGGTCAAAAGGCGGATCTTGGTTTTTGTTATTAACATCATTTTTGTTAATAATTTATTTCAACAAATATTTTAATTTTTTGGACTTTTCAGATTCAACAGTACTAGCATCTGTAAATGACATAAAAATTACAAGATCACAATTAAGGCAATTTGCTGTTAATTCTTTCGGTTCATTTGATCAGCAGAGAAGCAAAGAATTTCTCGATATGATGATAAATCATGAAATTTTGATAATTCATGCCGAAAGAACAGGAATCACAAATAACATATTAATGCCGCAGTTCCAGAAACAAGAACGATATGCAAGAGAAAGAATTATGTTAGAAATGTTCTTCGATCTAGAAGCCGAGCTTAATATAGAGGTTACTAAACAAGAAATTGAAAATTATTATAACAACAACAGATTATTTGTGTTACGGGCTATACAATTCTTTTTTTCCGATGAATATGCCGAACAAAAAAGCAGATTGGCAATACGCGAATTAAATCGTGGACAAAGGTTCATTGACGTTATGAGAATCTTCTATCCGGATACAAGAGCCGATAATACTGGATTTATTGGAGTTATTAATGCTGAAACACCTCCTGATTATTTAATTGAATACATGTCACAGTTAAATAGGAGCAAAACTACCACAGAACCAATTGAAGACCAATTTGCTTATGTCATATATTACAGAGATGAACGACCCACATTGAAAGAAGCCGAAGCCTTTATTTTAAGAGAAATTACTGCCCAAAAAGCAAATGAATTACAAGAGCAAAGATTATTAGATATTACAAGAAATAACAGAGTGAATATGTTTGTGGCTGATAATTTCTTCAATCAAGGATTTACCGCAAATAGAAACGAAAATATTGCTTCAAATAGAATCTCAAATCAGAATTTATCTATTGCTGAATTGTTGACTAGGCTTTCTGATTTATACAATATTCACAATATTAACAACTTAACTTATGAGGAATTTTTAGAATACATTAATCTATTTATTAGTCAAAAAGTTATTATTGCTCTTGCAGAAGAAAATGATTTTTTCCAGAATAGAAGGTTTTTATCTGCATGGGGAACTGAATTATTTCAACTGCAACAAAATCAAAAACAAGAAACTATTGATTACATAATTAGTTACATATACGATACACAGATTAATGAGATTACAGACCAAGAAATTTTAAACTTTTATCAAAAAAATAGAAGTTTATTTAGAAGGTCTGATTTCTTTAAACTGCAAACTATTGTTATCAATGAAAGAAATTACGCATATAGAGTTTATAACGAAGCTTTAACAAATACAGATTTTAACTCCTTAGTTTTGTTGCATTCGAATGATCCATTTGCCGTTAGAACACTTGGTATTGGTCCGTTTCTAGATAGAACTAGATTGACTGAAAGCTATGATTTACTTGTAAATTCAAAGATAGGAGACATTATTCAACCAATTGAGGCCGAAACAGGAGTTTGGCACATATATAAAATTATTGATAGAGTACAAGGCGCTTTAAGACCTGTTGATGAGGTTATTCCACAAGTTATTACTGCTGTAATGCACGAAAAACTACAGAATTATATTAGACAACTTATTCTTAATTATAGAATTGAGGTTGTTATACATGAAGATAGATTGTAGGGAATGGGTTTATGCATTCCGAATAAATTGCATTTTAAATGCGGAAATCGAAATCGGTTTCCGCTTTTTTTATGCGAATTTTTAACAAGATAAGGTGGGAGTGAAAAAAATTCCGTATTTTCCATTCTGTATGAAACGGGTAAATGCGTTCCGTACAAAAAACTCCCCCCTGTCCCCCTCAGAGAGGGGGGGGGGGGGGGGGGGGTTTAGGAAAAAAATTTCAATTGGCACAAAAATTGTTTTATGTTTTTTTTGTTTTTAATAACAAGGAAGTGTTTTCCTTGAACAAAAC
>Ga0099364_10005111_pt1 | contig 19587 bp, 16 predicted proteins | sample TergutTh196P3_FD_73070 | JGI IMG/M metagenome (GOLD analysis project Ga0099364, IMG submission 73070) | Microcerotermes parvus P3 segment gut microbial communities from Pointe-Noire, Republic of the Congo - Th196 P3 | ecosystem: Host-associated > Arthropoda: Insects > Digestive system > Gut ... | reverse complement strand
TTTATCGACATGCATTTGCGTGGCAAAATCGTTGGTGTAGGTTGCTACAGCTACTTGGTATATATCCTCGAACGGTGTTCTGTCCTCGGATGAAAGCGCGCGGGCGGTTGTTATCGTCTCGCCAAGAGCCGTCTTTTCCGCAAGGCCGGGGGCGAAGTCGTCGCGCGCCTTTGTAGCTTGCTCAGCCGCATAGGCGGCGGCAATCAACACCGGCTCGGAGTAACCGGTACCCATAAAGTACATTTGAATTCTTCCCGCTAACTGTGCGCTTTCCGTATATATAGGGAGCGTAATCTGAGGGTAACCGGCTCTGGCGGTTAAGCCCGTCTGGTTTCCGTTACCTAACATTCCGTCAAGATTGTATTCTGTCAATCTTCTGTCGATGCCTTCGTATCGAGTCATACGGATATCCGTTGAGCGATGGGCATTCCATGTAGCCCAGGTCGCCTCGTCGAGAACGTAGTTGTTGGCGTTAGCGATATTGCCAATATTGAGATTTGTTCCCAAATGGTCGCGGAACGTTCCCGGGTTGGCTTGGAATTCAGCATCCATATAAGCGTAGACATCGTCAAACGTTTTATTGTACCATTTATAATCCGGACTCAGTGTAGCCAGATAAATAGGTAAGTCTACTTTGAACCGGAAGTTGATGCTGCTCGGGGCGTTTGAGTTTGTTATAGCTGGTAGTACGTTGCCGTTTAGTTGATAAACAAGCGTTGCGCCCGCCGCGCTAATTGCATCTAAAGCTGCGTCAAATGCAGGACGCGCCGGCGATGTTGCGGCAGGTACGCTCATAACGCCTATTCTCTTACCTTGCAGAAATCCGGGCTTTAAGCTTTCGGTAAAATCGAAGCCCGTCAGCCCTGTCTTTTCAATGCCTTCTGTTTCAAGGTCGTTAGGGTCATAGCCATAGGTGGCGTTCAACAAAATAGCTGCATCCGTCACATTGCGAACCATGGGACCAGGCGTGTCCTGCCAGGCGCTCAGCGGAACTATGCCATAGCGGCTGAGCAGTCCCAACGTAGGCTTGATGCCGACAAGGAAATTTGACTGGCTTGGGCTGATTATGGAGCCGCTGGTCTCGGTGCCGATGGTAACCGTTGCCAGCGCCGCAGACGCGGCAACGCCGGAACCGCTTGAAGAACCGCTGGGATCAAGACGGGCAAGGGTTGATCCGTGAGCCGTCAGCGCATTGGGTCTGTATGCTTGATAAACTCGTCTGCCTAACGAGGAGAACCCGTTGACATTAGTTGTGTTGCTGCTGACGCCGTGGGCAAATTCAGTCATATTGAGCTTACCAAGGATTACCGCTCCTGCTTTTTTCAGGTTGGTAACGATGGGAGCGTCGTATGGCGCGTAGTTGTCCTCTAGCACAATAGAACCTGCCGTAGTTGGCAAGCCCATGAAATTGATATTGTCTTTCAGCAAAATAGGGATGCCAAACATGCCGTTGGCAAGGCTTGCATTCTGCGCAAAAGCGACGTCGCAAGCCGTAGCGTTGGTCAACGCGTCGGGGTTAAGCGCCCGGACAGAATTGAGCTTATTCATGTTTTTGTCGTATAATTCAATTCTGGTTAAATACATTTGTGTTAGTCCCGCGTAAGTCAGCTTGCCCGCCTTCACCAGCTCATGTATGTCCGGTATATTGGCTAACTGCAGGTCTATCACAAGGGTATCCAGTGCGACTTGAAGCTCCAAGCGGGCAATATTTCTCTGTTCATCTGTTGCGGCTGCACTATTCGCAATTATTTCCGCCTTGGCAAGCGTATGCGCAACAGGGTCGGCATACTTAGCTTGATATGCGCTCAAATTAACGGCTTTGGCTTCAAGTATCAGGGCGTTAAGCGTCGCCGGCGCCGCCAACGCGCCTGAAGCAACAAGGCTTAACGCAACAATCATCGCAACTACAAATAAAACTTTTTTCATTCAATTCTCTCTCCTTCACAAAAAATTATAGATTCTAAAATCTATTTCAACATTAATATTATACTTATATTTAGTAATAATATATAGATTCCGAAACAGGAAATTGTTTAAAAACATTACTGTTAATGCTTAAAAAGAGAGATTATGTACTATTATTACGTGTGAAAGGAGCATGAAATGGAAAATAAATCGGTAACTATAAATGCAATTGTTGACGCTCTGATTTTTCGTAAATTCGCCATCTTTGATAATTTGTACCGCAAGCGGATTTGGGTTTTGCCGGTGATATTTGCTTCAATAATGTCGGTGTTTGCTATTGCGTGTTTTGCTATGCGCGGATGGGCCGAACAAGCGGGCATGATAGGAAGCGTTTTGTTGATTATTGGTCTGGGACTTCCGCTAGCTTACATTCGGTTATTTTATAAGTCCATAAAAGTACAGATAAAAGCTACTGGACTTGAAAGTCCGCGTCTGGTATATACGATACGGCTTTCTTGCGAACCTGACGGTATTCTGGCGATTATCGACGACCAAACTGTTCGATATGAATGGAGAAACCTTTACGGAGCATATCGCGTCTCCAGCTGTATATATCTTTATGTGGAGAAAAACAGGGCTTTCCTTCTGCCAGACGGGCAAGCTGAAGGAGGAGAGGATATTTGGTCGCTTTTGACTGACATGATGGTGACAGAAAAACTACACGATTTTCGAATGAAATATTAGGAATACGCGAAACAACGTCTGATTTCAAATACGTCTAAGATGGCATAAGCGCTTACATATGCCACAGACTCAAATTCTCACTAATTAAAATATGCCTTTACTTCTCTATCAGCATTGCCATATTATTCTTTAAATGGTATTATTCACTAAATTTAAATAATGCAATCCTTTTTATAGCGTTATTTGTGTTGTGGATAAGTCCCCGAGTTTAAAAGTTGAGGTAGTAAATGAAATCTAAAAAAGTGGTCATTACAGATGAGTGATAATTACGAACTTCGGCTATACGATACCACACTGCTTACATTTGAGTTGACGAGCGATATGGCGGTAGGCTATTCGGCGAATATAACTAGTATTGGAAAAGCAAATGATTTGCTGCCGCTTGATCTGGAACTTGACGGGGAGGGCGTAATGAAGTGGCTTGAGCGCCGAGTAATTCCAAAAAACAGAACATTTGTTGAGGTAATTCTGCATTCGTTAGGTCTTTCAAGAAACAACACCAAGGGTATCATTGATGTTTGTAAGGGGCTCTCATTAAACGACAGTTATTGGATTGTACCGGAGGAGTTTAATGGCAAATATGCGGATTACAATCTCTACGAGAATCGTTTTTCGGAAATACTGTCGCTCGTAGCCTACACAGGCGTTACGCAGAGTGACGCGGCGTTTTCAACTTCGCCGGAACTTACCACTGACGGCTCGTTGCCGAAAGCGTGGCGGTTCATAGAAAACGAAGGCGTTTTTCTCTATAAGGGGGGAACAAGCGGTTTTGCCAATTCTGGAAAAGAGCCCTACAGCGAGTTTTATGCAAGCCAAGTCGCTGCGGCGATGAGCCTTGACGCAGTATACTACGATCTTGAAAACTGGAAAGGTATACTCGCTTCAAAATGCAAATTATTCACAAATATCGACACAGCGTTTGTTCCCATCGGGCGTATTGTGAAAACGGGCGGTATTAAGGTTGTAGCTGAGTATTACGATAACTTGGGCAGCATCTTCTCTGATTCCATTCGTGATATGCTAGTTTTTGACGCGCTAATTTACAATGAAGACAGACATTTTGGCAACTTCGGCTTACTGCGCGATAATCGCGCGGGAAAAATCATAGCGCCCGCTCCAATATTTGATAACGGAGTTTCGTTATTTAATTACGCTATACCAAGCGACTACGCGGAGCTGGATAAATATGCAAAAACGCGTTTGCCCGCATATGGCGGCACAGAATTTGAAGGTATTTGCGGGGCTTTTATTACTACGCGACAGAAAGAAAAACTCAGAAAAATACTTAACTTCTCATTTACGCGCCATCCAAAACTGAACTTGCCGGAAAACCATCTTCAAGCTATTGAAAAACGTCTGAGGGAACGCGCGTCTCAGTTAATCAGGTTATCAAGAGAATAGTATCAGAGGTTAACTCATCCAAAACTAACAAAAGCTGTTTTTATTGTTCACCCAAATACAGCAATAATGTTACGCCTGCTGCCCCCTGACGCAACGTAAATACTTATTGACATGTATTTTAATCATGTATATACTACTGATAAAGTTATTCATTTTCAATGTTTTCAAAAATAAGCGCTCAAGAATATCTGGATGTTATACCTGATCTGCAAACAGGGATGATAAATAATATTCCCTTAGAATAAGGAGTTGTGTTAATTTATGAAAAACATACTTGTTATTGGCAGTTTGAACATGGATATCGTAATACAGGTAGATAAAATTCCTGTAGCGGGAGAGACTATTTTAGGAGACGATCTACGTTACAGTTGCGGAGGAAAAGGGGCGAATCAGGCGTTTGCCGTCGGCAGATTTGAGGGCAGCGTAGAGATGCTGGGTTGCGTGGGCAAGGATGGTTTCGGAGAGGAAATTGTACGTAATCTTGCTTCTGTGGGCGTCAGGGTTGATGCTATTGGGCGCAACGAATCGCTGAAAACTGGAACCGCAATCATTAATGTCGAAAAGAGCGGTAATAACAACATCGTAGTAATCCCAGGCGCAAACAAAAGCTGTGATGAAGCATATTTGCGCGCAAACGACGCTGCGTTCAATAAATGCGATTATATCCTGCTGCAGATGGAAATTCCTGAAGAAGCGGTGTGGTACGCTATCAACCGGGGGAAAGAATTAGGTAAGACAATAATTCTGAATCCTGCTCCAGCGCCGGATTCTCTGCCTATGGGTATCCCGGAAAAACTGGATTATATCATACCGAACGAATCTGAGCTCGTTAGGTTGTGCGGATGCGATGACGACTCCATGAACGAAATAAAAAAAGGCGCTCAAAAGCTCATTAATATGGGGGTGAGTTCCGTAATTGTGACTTTGGGCGGCAAAGGCAGCATGTTAGTTCAAAAAGACTCGTTCGAGCTTTTCCCTCCGATTCCGGTGCGGGCTGTTGATACTACGGCCGCTGGAGATTGTTTTTGCGCGGCTTTTGTTGTGGCTTTGGCAAATGGTCAAACTTTGCACGAGGCAATTACTTTTGCAAAAATAACGGCGGGACTGGCTGTAACTAAGCAAGGCGCGCAGGACTCTATTCCAGACATATCACAAATAGAAGAATATCGTATCTCAGAAAATTGATTGTTGTCAATAATAAAGAATAAAAAAGGTGGAGATTTTGGAATGAAAAAGTTAACAGCGGTAGTTTTGGCAGTTGCATTGACAGTGTGTTTCGGAAGCGCAGTTTTGGCGGCCGACAAACCAGTGGTGGGACTTGTTATGAAATCCCTGGCAAATGAGTTTTTCAAAACAATGGAAGAGGGCGCGCGTAAATTTGCCGCAGAGGACGGAACTTTTGAGCTTATACCAGTCGGTATGAACTCCGAGACGGACATTGATACCCAAATCAGCGCGATGGAGAATTTCATAACGCAAAAGGTTGATATGATTGTTTTGGCGCCGGCGGATTCTGTGGGGCTTGTTCCATCAGTCAAGAAAGCTATTGACGCGGGGATTCTGGTAGTTAATTTTGACGTCACGCTTGACAAGCAGGCTTTGGCGGACAACGATTTGCCGCAGGATTTCCTTTTTGTTGGTCCTGATAACGAGGAGGGTTCATATCTTGTTGGTAAATTCCTTGGCGAGAAACTGGGCAAAGGGGCGGATGTCATAATCATTGAAGGCAACCCGGGCGCAGACAATGCAAAACAACGTAAAGCCGGTTTTGATAAAGCTGTAGAAGAATATGGTCACAATCTTCTGTCTTCGACCACCGCCCACTGGGAAACCGAGGAGGCGAACACCGTTATGACCAACCTGTTGACGAGATTCCCGGATGTCAAAGGCGTCATGTGCGCCAATGACTCAATGGCGCTTGGCGTTGTTCGCGCTATTGAAGCTGCAGGTAAGAGCGGGCAAATTGAAGTAGTTGGTTTCGATAATATCGGCGCGTGTCAGGATCTCATCAAAGAAGGCAAGATGCTTGCCACAGTAGATCAGTTTGGTCCCGAGATGGCTGCAAACGCGATCAAAGTAGGTTTTCGTATCCTGAGTGGCGAAACAATATCTGGTTGGGAGAAAACTCCAGTCGTGGTTGTATCCAAGGAGGATTTTTAATTATAGAGCGGGAATAATGAGCCGAGATAGTTAATTATACTGGCGTCTTAACGACTTTCGCATCAGGGAGTTGTAGTCGTAGCGCAAGAGCATTTCTCTGAACATTCGCCAAAAAGCGGGTAGGACTTGTTCTCAGCTCTGATGCGAAAGTTGCGTTAAATATATTATTATTTTCTGGAGGCGTATAAATGAGCGCGGATATTCTCTCGATAAACGGCATATCGAAAAGCTTTCCGGGAGTTTTAGCTCTTTCGGATGTTTCGTTTTCAATTCGAGAGGGCGAGGTTCATGTTTTAGTCGGTGAAAACGGCGCCGGCAAGTCTACCTTAGTAAAAATTCTATGCGGATACTATAAAGCCGACGGCGGCGAAATACTTTTCAACGGGAAATCTTATTCGCCGCAAACGCCTCGGGCGGCGATGGATTCTGGAATCCGCGTTGTCTATCAAGAGTTTAACTTATTATCTTATCTTTCAGTTGCCGAAAACATTTTTTTCGATCACTTGCCACGCAAGGGTATATTGGTAGATAAAAAAAAGCTTTACTCCAACGCTTTGGAGGTATTGAAACGCGTAGGACTCGACGTTGACCCTGAGCTTCCAACAGAACTCCTTGGGGTTGCGCAAATGCAGCTTGTGGAAATCGCAAAGGCTATTTCGTCCAAATGCCGGGTTTTGATTCTGGACGAACCTACGGCTACTCTTTCGCCTGGGGAGATATCGCGTCTTTTTGAAATAATTAAAACCGAAAAACAACAGGGCTTAACTGTTATTTATATATCTCACCATCTCAAGGAGATCTATGAAATAGGCGATCGGGTTACTGTGTTGCGCAATGGCGAATACGTTGGAACAAACGAAGTGAGCGAGGTAAGCATCCCCCAAATAGTTTCCATGATGGTGGGGCGTCAGATGGGAATCGAATATCCTTTCAACGATAGTATCTCGCAAGAAGTAATACCGAGGTTGGAGGTGAGGAATCTGCGAATTGCAGGTAGTCCCCACGAAATATCATTTGACCTCAGACGCGGCGAAATACTTGGAATTTCTGGACTTGTCGGTTCAAAGCGAACGGAAACCGTCCGTGCAATATTTGGCGCGGATGAAAAGCTTGGAGGAACAATTCTTCTTGACGGAAAAGAATTGAATATCCGATCGCCGCGCGATGCGGTTAAGCAAGGAATATGCCTTTTAACTGAAGATAGGAAGACGCAAGGACTGATTTTGGATATGCCGCTTGCCTCAAACATATCGCTTGCCGCTTTGGACAAAGTAACCCGACTTGGGGTTATTGACAAGAACATTGAGAACTATGAGGCGGAACGACTTTCAAAAGAGCTTGCTATCAAAACTCCGTCCTTACGCCAGTTGGCGCGAAACCTATCCGGCGGCAACCAACAGAAGGCTGTTTTAGCAAAATGGCTTTACCGCGACGCAAAAGTGTTGATTTTTGACGAACCTACACGCGGTATTGATGTTGGCGCTAAGTACGAGATTTATCTGTTATTGTGGCGTCTTTTGGCGGAGGGTAAAGGGGTGCTGATAGTATCATCCGACCTTGGCGAATTGATGGGCGTTTGTCACAGGATTATAGTTTTTTCAAGAGGGCGGGTGTCGGGCGAGGTATTGCGTCCCGCCTTCGAACAGGAACGCATCTTGAAATACGCCTACAGCGTTTCATAGGATATGAAGGAATAATAAATGAACACTAAAAGAATTGCTTATCTACTGCTTAACGAGGCTGGGATTGGTTGCGTGCTGGTATTGCTTTGCGTTTTGTTTTCCTATTTCGTCCCTTCTTTCGCCACAATGCTCAACATCTCCAACATCTTCACCCAAATAAGCATAAACACTGTTATTGCAGTAGGCATGACCTTTGTCATCCTGCTTGGAGGAATAGACCTTTCAGTGGGATCGGTGCTTGCTTTATGTACTATTCAAGCAGGGCTTATCATCACTAACAAGGAACTACCTGTTGGCGCGGTAATAACTCTGGCTATACTGGCGTCAATGTTAACGGGCATGGCGTGTGGTCTGTTCAACGGGTGGGTTTGCGAGAGATGGAAGATACATTCGTTTGTGGTCACGCTTGGAATGTTAAACATAGCAAGGGGCGCGGCGCTGCAATTCAGCAATTCGCGGACTATATTTTCGTTCCCTGTCGCGTTTAACTCTTTCGGGTCGCTTTCATATCTCGGAGTTCCCGTTATATTTATCATTGCTATTACACTAGTCTTGGTTGGGCATTTTATCCTCGTCAAGACTATTTTTGGGCGCATGATCTACGCGATAGGAAACAATGAGGAAGCAGTCAGGCTTTCGGGTCATAATCCAAAAATTTACAAGATCACGGCTTTTGTGATTTGCGGAGGAATGGTTGGTATTGCGGCTATTCTTTATATGTTACGTCTCAACATTGCTTCTCCAATTCTGGGTAACGGATTTGAGCTATCGGCTATAGCTGCTGTCGTAATAGGAGGAACCAGCATGAAAGGAGGTAAGGGCAGTCTGATTGGAACTCTGATAGGCGCCGCCATAATTGGCGTGCTTAACAACGGTCTTTTACTGTTGGGTATGAGCGACTTCGCGCGCCAGATAGTTACGGGCGCCATTATTATCATAGCGGTAATATTGGATACATACAGAGTGAAACTTCTACAAATGTTGTCCAGCTAGTCGAAGATCATATCAATTCGTTCAAACGTAAACTTGTATCAATGATTTTGGATTTATATCAAAAAATGCGACGTATTTTTTTTTAAGAGTTATTTAATTTATGGGAGGTGTTAGAAGTGAGAAAGACAAAATTTCTTGCGTTTTTGGTAATCGCTGTTGTCATCTTGATGGCCGGTTCGGCAGCGGCAAAGCAGAAGGTCATCTTGGACACGGATATGGTGGAGCTTTTTGACGATGGCGTTGCAATGCTTATGTTGGCGAACCACCCGGAAGTCGATTTTCTTGGGGTAACTGTAGTGGCAGGAAACGGATGGCTTCAGGCCGGGCTTGCAAGAGGCGTTCGGCAGTTGGAACTTATTAACCGTAGCGATATTCCTATAGTAGCCGGGGCAAGATGGCCGATGAGGACTGGTCGCTTTGAGGCTGTGAAGACTCCCGGTCAAACTGAGCCGACGTGGTGGGGTTACGAGAGAACCTTGTTTGGTATTGGCGTTTCGAGTTATACGGGAGCTTTTGGTCGCGCGGAGCTTGATCCATCCAATTTTGGCGGTAGTGTGCCGCCAGCGGCAAATCAAACGTACTACGGACCGATTGAATTATGGAAAGATTACTACCAAAACAGATACAGAGAGGCGCCAAAGTTCGACATTGCAGAAGATCCGCGACCGGCTTTCAAGTACAAATTTGGACCGGACTTCATAGTTGAACAAGTCAACAAGTACCCCGGCGAGATTACTATCATAGCAATTGGTCCATGCACCAACCTCATGATGGCTGTATTGAAAGATCCGTCAATAGTGCCTCTAGTTAAAAAGGTTATTTACATGGGCGGCGCCGTTAACGTTGCGGGCAACACATCTCCCGCAGCCGAGTTCAATTGGTGGTTCGATCCTGAAGCTGCGCGCTTTGCGGTTAGAACTCCATGGGGCAAGTCGGTTGCAAGCGAGGACAAGATAACTCAATATATTGTTCCGCTGGATGTTTGCGAGAAGATGTATTTTGCGCATGAGCAATACGATAAAATCATTAATTTAAAGGGAATCAACCCCGGAATCAAGGCGATGTTTGAAACCAACTACGGGTCAAGATACGCCTCTCCATCTGACGCGAAGTCTTTCGTTTGGGACTGTATAGCTGTCGCTGTCTTACTCGGTGAATTGAACGGCGATGACATAGTCCTGCCGCAAAAACTGCTTCACAATGGTCTTCCCGCGTACGACGGCGGATATATAGACTGGTGGATAGACGTCAACAGCGATTATAACATCGACTACGGAAGAAGCCCGGGTTACGCGAATCGGGGTCCGGTCGGAACGCAGAAAGTGCGAATAATCAACGCAGTCGACGAGAATAAGTTCTGGAATTTACTCTACAAAGGGCTTGATCCCTCATATGTGCCGCCTCCGGAACCGAAACCGAAACCCGAGCCGCCCGAAGAAAGAGGATGTTCCTCCTCGCTGTTTGGCTTGGCGGGTTTGTTCGCCCTTATTCCAGTTCTTTTCAGGAAACGCTAAAAGGTGGGAGGTTTTGAAAATGAGAAAGCATTTAATACTTTGCGCAATTTTAGTTTTTGCGGTAGCGTTTTCTTCGGGCGCCGCGTTTGCGGCGTATCCGGAGGTTAAAAAAATTATTCTGGACTCCGATATGAGACCAGGACCGGACGATGGAACTGTGTTGTGTATGCTGGCCGGCTGGACAAGAATTGGAAATACGATGACCGAGGCTGCTTATACTGCCGAATACCCCGGACATAATAAGATTGAACTCCTTGGAATAGCCGTTGTTGCAGGAAATGAGTCCGAACCTAGAGGATTTGCTCACGGAGTTCGCCAACTTGAGATTATGAGCGCTGATCTAATAACAGTATCTGGAACATCAATTCCAGTTGGGATTCCTATCTACGAAGGAGCGCGCTACGGACTTAGAGGCGGTCGAATGAACAGAGAAGTGTTGGAAGCCGAGTTTAAAATTACCGGACCCGTTGGATATCAAGGTTATTTTGGATGGGCAACAAACAACAGTTACGCCAACAACGCTGACAGAGACCCCATGCAGCCCTGGATGAACTTTTACAATTCAACTGCAGGCGGTGGTAACGGTGGTGGCAACGGGTACGGCGGAGTTCGCCCCGGAGGACCAACCTATCCATACGCATTCTATCCCAGACAGATTGACGGAACGCCCGCCAATGAGGATCCAAATGGCATCGATAATGCTGTGGACTTTATAGTTCACACAATAAATACCAACCCTCCCAATACTATAAGCATAATAGCCATTGGTCCGTTGACAAATGTAGCCCTGGCGCTTCGCAAGGACCCGGGTATTGCGGCGAGGGCAAAGGAAATAGTCTACATGGGAGGTTCCTTCTATATGAAGGGGAACTCTTCAGCGGCGGCGGAGTACAATTGGTGGGCAGACCCTGAGGCAGCCAAGATTTGTGTGCGTACAGCCTGGGGAGACAGAAATTCAGATGGTTACCTCCGTTATGGAAACCAAGTAGTATCCGGGTTGGAAGCTCACGCATTCCTTCCACTTCTGCCATCTAATCATCCAACTAGTATAGCAAGAAACAGAATTTCTTCGAACCCCGCGCAAAATACTCAAGCGCTTACAGCCGAAGAAACAGAATGGTTCAGTAAATCACAATACTTCTACAACGACTTGGTTACCCAATGCAGGTGGTATCGCAATCTTCCGAACGCCGGCGCCTTGTGGGATGTAATCGCAGCCGCTTGGCTCGTCAATCCGGCAGTTACCACCGGTTGGTACAGAACTGCCAGCGAGAATCAAACTTCCGCAACCATAGGAGCTATGCGCGGTCTTTACATTGACGTAGAGGATGATCTTAACGCCAATTACGCAAGAAGCACGGCGTTCAGCCCCGGTGATCCTCCAAATCAAGTAGGAGAAGCAACAGGTCAGTTAGGTCCTGCGGGAACGCAAAAGGCAGCCATCCAGGCATATACCGACGAAATGCTGTTCTGGAACAAAATTGTCGCCCCGTCCCTCATGGACCCGGCAAAGGTATCGGGATCCAATCCAACTCCCTATATCCCGTCAAACCCGCTTGTCCCGTGATGGATGTTGCTGAGATTGTGTGTGGAAAGTGGATAAATTAATAAGCTAGTTCATCACGCTTAACATTGATGTTCTAAACATATAGTTTTATACTAAAAAACGCTGCAAAGATATTATGCAGCGTTTTTTTATTATACCATCCCGGAGTGTGGATGGGAGCTATAACCATACGGATGAAGCAGCATATCAAGAGCAATTATATCATATTTTGAATAACAGATTGTAACGCCCCGTTGGGGCTTCCATTCTATGGATGACGTTGGCGCCTCCGGTTGACACCGGAGGTTAGAGATAATACGTCCCTTCGGGACTATTGTTTGTCTCCCGCTTTGAGAATCAACAAACGTGGATCAAACTCCAGAGCTGCTTTAACTTTTGTATTGACATAACAGTCGTTGTCGTGAAAAAGCGTTCAAAAATAGGTTATGAAAACTGAATTTTCTCCGCTACCGATAGGAAGAATTCCTTAGTCCAGATAGATAAGTCAGTTGTATGTGGCAAAAACCGTTTGACGTCGTCCCTTGCAGAGGTTACATCCAGCTTTTCGATTCGTTCTCTTAAAAGCTCCCGGAATAACGAGCCGGTCAATTTTTCTTCTCGATTCATATGACCACTCTGGAGCATTCGGGCTTCGACATGGGCAAGATGAAGCGGCGTATTGCGCGATACGTACCAAAGAAAGTCGTACCAATCGCGTCCTTTTACCCTCCCTTTCCAATCACGACAAATCAACGCATGCATTTTTCCGGCGAATAGGTCAGGCATGGCATACACTCTTACAGAAAAAGGAATAGGAAGTAGACAATACTTCATCTCCGTCGTAAAGCTGGGTGGCGGGTCTGTATCAATCTCGATTTTAACCTTAATTGCTTGTCCTTTTGGTAGTCTACCCGCTAAAGCTTGAACGTTTTCAACCGCAAAAAACAACATTTTCGTGTCTGCTTTAAGAAAAGCGGACTCAATTTGCGAATTTACGTTTTTTTTTCTTCTCTGAAAAGAGACTTCGATGCCAAATGCCGCCAGTTCACCCACAACAAACGTTTTATAATCGTCAAGATCGAAAGATGCATCAGGGTGAAGCAGAGAAAAATCCATGTCCTCAGAATAACGATCCAGTCCATAAAAGATGCGAAGTGCAGTTTCGCCGTAAAAGGCTGCTTTTGTGAAAAATGCGCTTCTTGAAAGCCCAAGAAGAGCTATTTCTTGAATTATCTCTCTAATAGCGTCGGTTGCAGAAGTTACAGTAGATAGATTGTAGGCGCTTAGCATATTGCTTATCGCATCATTCACTTTTCTTGCCTCCGTTCAAATCCATAATATAGCCAGCTAACAGTTTAGTCTTTACAGAACCGTAAAGAGACGCGTAATGCGCCACTAGATCAGCATTTAATTCAAGCAGCGCTGATTCGTCCATGCGGAGATCTTCAAGAAGGCGCTTTTCGATCTGCTTTTTTGATCGGATTACTATATTTCGTCGATTCTCTACAATGTCCACTAGCGCCTTTTCCCGCGTTGCCATTAGATAATTTCGTCCGTCCGGTAAGGTTATTAGATCGTATCCTTTTGTGTAAGCCGCTTTCTTTATCGAGCAGTAGGAAAAGTTCCCCACTTTTGTTGAGAATACTCTGGATCGACCGAGGCAAACCGATGTCAGTTCCGTCGCTCGTTCCGGGATTATTCCATATATAGATAGCGCGTATTCAAGAGATATATACGATGGACCATATATAATATTCGCAAGAATCTCAAGCGAGAGTGGCGATTGTCTGTATTCAGGCGCAATGACATAAAGTCCTTTTCGCGCGCGGATAAGTTCGCCCCGATGAACCATATCGCCTATTTTGTCATCACGGCTTGCGTAATGAGAAAGCGCCTGACGGAGCGTAGCTGTATCAACCTCTTCGTATGGAATTGCCTTGCGTATTTTTATATCCATTCTGCACCTCGCATAATTCGTTGGTTAGTTCGAATATACTCGATTATATGTGCATATTTTAACAGAATGATCTATATTAGACAAACGCTGGTTTCCCCAAAGGGTGGTATTCTCTAAATCGGATAATAGAACAGCTTGAACTTTTAGTTTTTGCTCTTCATTTACGTTTGCAACGCTCATATAGAGAGAAAAAAGCATTCTATCTCTTTCATCTTGAATAGGATGTTCATCTATAATTTTCAGAAATATGTCAAATTTTTCAGGTCGCAACTTTAAATAAATAGCTACTGTTTCATTATCCTTTCCTTCATTCTCTCTCGTGTGTAATAACTTGTTTAAAATCAATTTATCGGGATTAGAAGATATAATTCCATCATTACGTTCGCGCGTATCCCACACTATATTTCCTCCTGAGAATTCCTATTAGTCCGTTATTGATATGCGCAATTTCTAACGACGTTCCATCTTTTAGAGGCTCAAAGCGGTTGAAAGCTTCATCGTCAAGAAGAACGAAATTAATGGGAGAAGACAAAAATGAATATCTCTTTTGATATAGTGTTAAATTAAGCATTGCAGCATCTTCTATCGTTATTTCACAAGCGCCAATAGAAACTAAAGCTTCTTTTAAAGCTTTGATTCTACTCTAATCTCCAGCTTGCACCATTGCGCTCCTTGCTATAGCAGAACGTCGCCCAACGCTATCTAAAAACTCTTTTGTAATTATCATTGTTCGTATTCTTCTTTTATAGTTTCTTTGTGTTTTTCTATTTCTATTTTTGTAAATTCAATTATTATTACCATTGCAAATCCCCCCCTTACATATTATATTATATAATGATGTCAAGTGTTTTATTAGAATAATGATTCATAAATTCTTATATAGGTTAGCTTGATTGCAAAAGTAAATGCAATCACGTTTAATGGTAAAAGCCATGAAAGTTGATTCCGAGGCAGAGCTATGCTATAGTAGTTCAGTGAGTTTCAACGCTTTACGTGGAAACTTTTGTCACGATGGGCGCATTTTTATTGGGCGCCGAAATGTAAAGAGGAGGAGATATGATGAATATAACAAAATATGGCGATCAGTTGTTTGAATGCCAATCAACGCCAAAAGAGACATTGAAAAAGAGGATTATGTTCTTGGCGCCAGCGATAGTGTTTATCTTAGCTGGAATTGCGTATATGGCAAACCCTGAGGTGGCGGATAGCCAGTCTCAACTAATGATGTTATTGGCGCTTTTCTTTGGCACTGGAGTTTTGTTTATCCTGCTGTCGATAATTCTCGTCAAGCCATTAAAGGCAGTTATTTATGAAGGCGGGCTGGTGTATATCCGAGGCGAAAAAACAAAGGAGTTTGCTTTTGATTCTGTAAAAGACATCTCGGATGAAACTACTACTTTCTTGCTTTGGGGCTTAATTCCCACTGTGAATATACGCGCAGTTAAGTTAGTCTTAAAAGATGGCGGAAAGGCTGAATTTACAAAGTATAACGTTTCCGACTTCCACAATTTTGCCGATGAGCTTGGCGAAGCTTTTGAAAAGTATAGCTCTAAAGCTTAACAGAATATAGGCAGGGGTCGGACGGGCAACCCATGTTGATGGCGTTGAAGAAATAGTATTTGAGTAAAAAAAGTACAAATATGCTATTGACAAGAATTAGTTATGCGTGGTATTCTTCATGAAATAAATTTTACGGAGGAGAATTATGAAACATACCGATTTCACAAATTTTGCATGGCGCTGGTGGGCTTTGTTGGTAAACGCAACAAGGTCGCTTTGTCGTGCAAAGGAGTAGGTATGATTTAACCCGTATAATTTTTACGAAGATAATTAACCCCCCTTGGGAACGAGAGTGACCAAGGGGGGCTTTTTATATATCTGGTTGTATTTCTCGGCGTAGGTTTATCTACGCCTTCGCGGCTCGTTCGCAAAGCCGCCTCGCCTACGCTTGATTTCAAATTGGCGTTTAAGCTCGAAACAAATGTTCAATTGAAAGCAAATTGGTCTCAAAATATAATATGGAGGTTTTTTAAATGATTAGGGAAGCAATTCTGTCACTGGCAAAAGGAGAAAACTTGGATTATCAAACAGCATTAGGCGTTATGGATGAAATCATGACTGGAAAAGTCAGCGATATTCAGTTAAGCGCGTATCTAACAGCGCTTTCAATGAAAGGCGAGACAATTGACGAGATATCCGCCTCCGCCGCAAGTTTACGCAGTCATTGCATAAGATTGCTGCACGAACACGATGTTCTTGAAATCGTAGGCACGGGAGGGGATCATTCGTCAAGTTTCAATATTTCAACAACCGCCGCGCTTATCGTTTCAGCTGCGGGAGTGCCTGTGGCAAAACATGGCAATCGCGCGGCTTCAAGCAAATGTGGAGCAGCGGACGTCTTTGAGGCTTTGGGGGTAAACATCGGCGTTTCGCCGGAGGTCAGCGCGCAAATACTTGATAAAATAGGCTTATGTTTTTTGTTCGCCCAAAATTATCACATCGCGATGAAGTATGTGGCGCCCGTAAGAAGAGAACTTGGGATACGAACGATATTTAACATCCTTGGTCCACTGACTAACCCAGCGGGGGCAAAAATGCAGCTACTTGGAGTATACGAGCGTGAGCTTGTGGAGCCTGTGGCAAAAGCTATGGCTAATCTTGGAGTGAAAAAAGCGATGGTGGTTTATGGACATGATGAGCTGGATGAAATTTCAATGTCGGCGCCAACAAGCGTTTGCGAAGTAAAGAACGGGTGGTTGCGCTCCTATGAGATAACGCCTGAACAATTTGGCTTCACCCGCTGCGATAAGTCGGAAATAACTGGAGGAAACGCGGCGGAAAACGCGCAGATAATCCGAAACATCCTGAACGGAGAAAAATCTCCAAAACGAGACGCCGCTGTGCTGAACGCCGCTGCCGCGCTATATATAGTAAATGGAAAATCGTTTGAAGAAGCGATTACTTACGCGCAGGAAATCATCGACAGCGGAAAAGCGCTCGCGCAGCTAGAGGCTTTTATTAAAGAAAGCAATTCCGCTAATACGCTGTAAACAGGTTGGTTAATATGTTTCTTGAAAAAATCTTAAAATCAGTAAATAAACGACTTGATATTAAAAAAGCTGCCCTGCCGATGGGAAAAATTGTGGAGCTATCTACGAATATGCCGCAAAGACGCGATTTTCCGTTTGAAAAGGCTTTAATCACAAATGATATCGCGTTTATTTGCGAGATAAAAAAAGCGTCTCCTTCAAAAGGCATAATATCTCATGATTTTCCATATATGCAAATTGCGAAGGACTATGTAAACGGCGGCGCGGCGGCAATTTCGGTGTTGACGGAACCCGAATTTTTTCTTGGCCGCGACGAATATCTGCTTGATATCAGCAAATCAGTGCCAATTCCAACCCTGCGAAAGGATTTCGTCACAGACCCGTATCAGATATATGAAGCAAAGCTATTAGGCGCGTCGGCGATACTATTAATTGCGGAAATACTTGAAGAAAAAAGCATACGCGAGTATATAAGCATAGCTCATAGTCTTGGATTATCGGCATTGGTCGAAAGCCACAGCATGTCTCAAATGGAAAAGGCTATAGCAGGAGGAGCAAGAGTTATCGGAGTGAATAACCGTAATCTTGTAACATTTGAGGTTGACATTAACACAAGTATAAACTTGAGGAAAATAGCGCCCCCGGAGCTGATTTTCGTATCGGAAAGCGGGATATCCGGCGCGGAAGATATTGCGCTATTAAGAGAAAACAAAGTAAACGCGGTATTGATAGGAGAAAGACTTATGCGCAGCGCGGACAGGGTAAAAACCTTAGAAAACCTGAGGTGTAAGAAATGAAAATAAAAATCTGCGGCTTAACAAAACAATGCGATATAGACTTTGTCAACGAGGCGTTGCCGGACTATGCGGGATTTGTCTTTGCGGAGTCAAAACGAAAAGTAACAGAAGATCGGGCGGCGGCGCTAAAACGCTGGATAAACCCCTCAATTAAGGTTGTTGGCGTCTTTCTGGATAATGACATATCTTACGTCAGAAATATACTTAAAGAAAGAATCATAGATATTGCGCAGCTTCACGGGCACGAGAGCGACGAGTACATTTCGTCAATAGACGCGCCTGTGATCAAAGCCGTGCGTTTAGGCGAAAGAATTGATTACCCGGTTGATTACCTTCTTTTTGACAGTCCACGGGCTGGAAGCGGCAAGACGTTCGACTGGCGCCTCATTCCCAAAACTGAAAAACCCTTCTTTCTAGCCGGCGGAATATATATCGGCAACATAATAGAGGCGATGAGAATCAATCCGTTTGCAATAGACGTCAGCAGCGGGGTTGAAACGGACGGCGTCAAGGACAGGGAGAAAATAATTGAAATAGTAAGGCGCGTTAGAAACTGTTAAATTAAATGTAAGGAGCGAGCAAAATGGAAAACGGAAGATACGGGATTCACGGGGGGCAATATATCCCTGAAACGCTGATGAACGCAATTATTTCACTTGAGAAGAACTATTTACACTACAGGGACGATAGAGAATTTAACGACGAGCTGACCGAGTTGTTGAACAATTATGCAGGTCGTCCATCAATGCTTTATTTTGCGAAGAAAATGACGGAAGAGCTTGGAGGCGCAAAAATATACCTTAAAAGGGAGGATTTAAACCATACGGGTTCTCACAAAATTAACAACGTATTGGGACAGGCTTTACTTGCCAAGAAAATGGGGAAGAAACGGGTAATCGCGGAAACCGGCGCCGGGATGCACGGAGTTGCAACCGCAACCGCCGCCGCGCTGCTTGGGCTTGAGTGCGAAGTTTTCATGGGCAAGGAGGACACTCAAAGGCAGGCGTTAAACGTTTATCGCATGGAGCTTCTGGGAGCGAAAGTTCATACAGTGACGAGCGGAACGATGACTCTCAAGGACGCGGTTAACGAGACGATGCGCGAATGGTCAAGAAACGTAAGCGATACTAATTACGTATTGGGGTCGGTAATGGGACCGCATCCATTTCCAATGATGGTGCGCGATTTTCAAAGCGTCATAAGTCGGGAAGCGAGAGGACAGATTATAGAAGCCGAAGGCAGGTTGCCGGACGCCGTCGTTGCTTGTGTCGGCGGCGGGAGCAACGCCATGGGAATGTTTTATCATTTTATTGCGGACAAGGAAGTGAAGCTTATTGGTTGCGAGGCGGCGGGACATGGCGTGGATACCGATAGGAACGCGGCAACGATAGCTAACGGAAAGATTGGGATTTTTCATGGCATGAAGTCTTATTTTTGTCAGGACGAGTATGGACAAATTGCGCCGGTTCACTCGATTTCGGCGGGGCTCGATTACCCCGGAATAGGACCGGAACACGCTTACCTGCACGATACGGGACGCGCCGAATATGTGCCCGTGACGGATAAAGAGGCGGTGCGCGCATTTGAATATCTATCGCAAAAAGAAGGCATTATTCCGGCGCTTGAGAGCGCTCATGCAATTGCGCGCGTTATAAGCATCGCGCCGCATACGAGTAGGGAACAGATAATAATAGTATGCCTGTCCGGGCGCGGGGATAAGGACGTCGCAGCCGTTGCGAGATATAAGGGGGTAAGTATCAATGAATAGGATAGAAAGCGCGTTTAAAAATAAAAATGGGAAGGCTTTTATTGCTTTTTTAACAGCTGGCGACCCTGTT
>Ga0099364_10005110_pt1 | contig 19601 bp, 24 predicted proteins | sample TergutTh196P3_FD_73070 | JGI IMG/M metagenome (GOLD analysis project Ga0099364, IMG submission 73070) | Microcerotermes parvus P3 segment gut microbial communities from Pointe-Noire, Republic of the Congo - Th196 P3 | ecosystem: Host-associated > Arthropoda: Insects > Digestive system > Gut ... | reverse complement strand
TGGAAAAAGGCATACTAAATGCACCTGCGCTTTATATTTCCTACTTCTTAAAAAAGAACCGCACGGAATATTACGACCGCATGATGGAAGTGCGTAATAAAGGCAACTTCGAGCAATGGGTGAAGTTCTTTCTGCTGGCGATTTTAGAGTCGGCGGAGGATGCGGCAGATAAAATTAAGCAACTGTCAGCTCTTCATACGAAAAGCTCAGAGGTCGTTGCAAAAATGGGTAGAGCTGCCAAAAACGCTATGTTGCTACTTTCGTATCTTGAAGCAAATCCAATCATAGAAACTCAAAAAACTGCCGATGCGCTTGGACTTGCTTTCAGCACAACCTCCGCTGCCATCAAGCGGCTTTTAGAAGTCGGAATTTTAGTGCAAAGCGCGGGAGAACGGCGCAACCGTGTTTTCAGTTACGAAGAGTATCTCGCATTGCTTCGCGAGGGGACTTAATCCACCCCAACGCCATTTTATTTTGCCACATCTTTCTGGAAATCATATTGAAGATATCGCTGTCCCCCTGCTTGCGAAGATGATGGATAAGCACAATGGCGATATTATGTTTTGCTACCTTCATTAAAAATTGGGCGTCAAAACGAATTTTCACCCCTAAAACAAGCTCCCGGCAGTCAATCCGCCGGGAGCCTCAATCTTTGTAAACCCTTGCTATACCTACTACTTCCCCGCCTCTTCCACCGCAACCGCACACGCCACGGTAGCTCCGACCATCGGGTTGTTGCCCATGCCGAGAAGTCCCATCATTTCTACATGAGCGGGTACCGAGGATGAGCCGGCAAACTGCGCGTCTCCGTGCATACGTCCCATAGAATCGGTCAGTCCGTATGAAGCGGGACCTGCCGCCATGTTATCGGGATGGAGGGTTCGTCCGGTTCCTCCGCCGGATGCCACCGAGAAGTAGTTCACATCATTTTCATAGGACCACTTTTTATATGTTCCCGCTACAAGATGCTGGAATCTGGTTGGGTTGGTAGAGTTGCCCGTGATAGAAACATCTACCTTTTCTTTCTTCATTATGGCAACGCCCTCAAGCACGTCATTAGCGCCATAGACCTTTACCTTCGACTTTTCGCCGTCCGAGAATGGTATTTCTTTTGTGGTCTTGAGCTGGCCTGTGTCAAAACAGAACTCAGTCTCTACATAGGTAAAGCCGTTGACCCTTGATATGATATAGGCGGCCTGTTTGCCCAAACCGTTGAGGATAACACGGAGCGGCTCTTTCCTTGCCTTGTTTGCGGTTCTTGCAATGCCGATCGCACCCTCTGCGGCGGCGAATGATTCGTGTCCGGCTAAAAAGCAGAAACACTTTGTATCGTCACGCAGGAGCATTGCGCCTAAGTTACCGTGACCTTTGCCGACGTCACGCTGCTCCGCTACCGATCCGGGCACGCAGAACGCCTGCAGTCCGAGACCTATGGTTTCGGCGGCATCGGCAGCCTTTGTTATGCCGTTTTTTATAGCGAGAGCCACCCCGAGCGTGTATGCCCAGACGGCGTTTTCAAACGCTATGGGCTGGATTCCCTTAACTATCGCATCAACATCGATACCCTTGCTGCTGCAGAGTTCCTTCGCCTCTTCAAGCGACTTGAATCCGTTTTGCGATAAAAATTCTTCTATCTTTGCTATTCTTCTCTCTTTGCCTTCAAATTGTGCCATATCATATATTAATATGTAAATATATTACATATTACTCCTTTCAATATTTAATTATCTGTTTCTATTCTTCCCGAGGGTCGATGTATTTATCGGCTTCGTCATAACGCCCGTATGTGGCGATGTTTTTTTCATAGGCCGTGTTCGGGTCGATTCCTTTTCTGATGTCCTCCAGCATTTTTCCCGTGCGGACAAATTTGTAGCCGATAACCTCTCCGTTTTTATCAGCGGCAAGGTTGAGGATGTATCCTTCAGCCATCTCAAGATAGCGGACACCCTTTATACCCGTGCTGAATATGGTTCCCACCTGTGAACGCAGTCCCTTACCCAGATCCTCAAGTCCTGCTCCTATGGGCAATCCGTTTTCAGAAAAGGCCGTCTGTGTTCTGCCGTATGCAAATTGCTTAAAAATCTCCCGCATAGCAACATTGATAGCATCGCAGACAAGGTCGGTATTAAGAGCTTCCAGCAATGTTTTTCCGGGGAGTATCTCACCCGCCATTGCCGCAGAGTGAGTCATACCCGAGCATCCGATCGTTTCGATCAGCGCCTCTTCTACAATACCCTCCTTTACATTGAGGGTGAGTTTGCACACGCCCTGCTGCGGGGCGCACCAGCCGCATCCGTGCGACAATCCGGAAATGTCCTTGATTTCGTATGCCTTGACCCATCTTCCCTCTTCGGGTATGGGGCATGGTCCGTAATCGGGTCCTCTTGTCAGTGTACACATTCTTTCAATCTCGTGAGTATAATTCATTATTTCCTCCTTTTCGCTCTTTGGCGAATTTATATTAATTCCCATCATCATATATCTCTCCTACAGAACGAATCCATTGCGATGTATCCGATGCAGACCATGAACACAACCAAATAGCAGAAAGAGAACAGGGCCGATACATTAACGTTTCCGGTAGAGTTTATCATGCTGATTATATCGTTGCTCTGTGCAGCTTTGTCGAAGATGAATATCTTATCCGACAGCGAAAGGTTGTGGAATGGCATGAACTTGACCCATTCCCCTGTCCAGTTGCTGCTCATAGCGTTGAATGCGAGGTTGCCTCCGAAGGCAACGGCGATAGAAACTCCGACAGCCGTGGCGGTGTTGCGGGTAACAACAGAGAGCATATACGCAAGGATGGCATAGGCAAATATGGTTGACAGATCGACAAAGAGATATGCAAACCTGAAGATATAGTAGGGGATATGTCCTGCAACCCCGTTGTTAGCGTATATATAAGGATAATTATCGAATCCGAAAAATATTCCGTTTGCAACAACCGATACTAAGTATACAACTATAAATACGGCAATTGCCACAGCCGCTAATGAAATCGCCTTTGCGGCAAATATTTTACTGCGTTTTACCGGCGCTATAATAAGCGATTTTATCGAGCCTGAGGTGATCTCCTGCGAGATGGTTCCTCCCGCTAATATTATAAGCAGCATCATGGTAAAGAACAATCCCAGAACAAGCGTTGAAACCATAGCCGTTTCCCGATAGCTTGCAAGATAGGGGTCGATGGTGTAGCCGTTAATGATACGATGTTCCATGATTGCCAGATCGTCTGTAAGTTGGGTGCGTTTCTGAGGGGTTAGGGGAATCCGATCCGATCCGTACAGCTCATAATTCTCCAAAAGCATGAGACGATCTTTGTCCGCTTCGTTGACAGCGGCCTGGAACGGACTGTAGTACATACCCTCTGTATTGACCTTGACCTCAAGCCCTTTGGTTCCGGTGGGGTCGGCTATTCTCAGCAACGCAATCCTGTCGAGAGCGTTCTGCCTTTGAGCATCAGACAGATTCTCGTCGTTTTCGGCTTCAAACTGACTTATCTCAAGATATTGCATGAAATCCCGATTTGCGATAACAACCCTGTATTTATCGATCAAGTCTCTGATTCTTGTAAGCTCCTGTCTGTCCTCATCCGTGATTCTGGATTTGCTCATAATGGTATTTACATCGATCGAGAGGGTTGATATTTTTTCATATATATCAACGAGATAATTCTTTAGATTATATATGTTTATATCGTTGTCGATGGACATTCTATAGTTGTCCATGATGATCTCAAGCAGAGATATGAGGTTATTGTAGTCGGCCACACGCTCCTCTCGGTCAAGCTGATCATAGTCGTCCCGTGCTTTTTTATAGTTCTCGATACGCTCCTCTATGTTCTTTATACGCTCTTCAAAATGTATTTTGTAATAGTCTTCCTCTGCGGGTGCGTATACAACAGCCCGTTCCTCAATCTCCTGATACAAAAACACACCGTTTATAACAAATGTCAGCACCGCCAAAACAATGAGCATAATAAAGACGGTCGGCTTTTTTGTTATCTTAATAATTTCGTTTATAAATAAAGCAGTTATCTTACGCAATTGACGTGTCACCTCCTGTGATTTTTAAGAAAGCATCCTCAAGCGAAACATCGATTTTGCTAACGCCGTAAATGCTTATTCCTCCGCCTACAAGCATAGCGGTTATTTCCGGAACCTGACCCTCTTCTATCTCAAGCTCGATATACTCCTGATTCATAGCAACAATGAAACCTGCATATTCGGAAACGACAAGGAGCTTTGACGCCTCGGTACCCTGTTTGGTCGAGAATCTGTATTTAGATCTGCCCGAAACATTTGAGGTAAGCTCTTCAACCGATTTTATACCCAGGAATTTGCCGTTGTTGATAATGCCCACCCTGTCGCACATGAGTTCCATTTCCGCCAAAAGATGGCTGGAAACCATTATAGCTACATTCTCTTCACGAGCAAGTTTTTTTAATATATCCCGCAGTTCTTTAATACCCGCAGGGTCAAGACCGTTTGTCGGTTCATCGAGAATGAGCAGCGGGGGCTTATGTAACAACGCCTGAGCCAATCCTATTCTCTGTTTCATTCCGAGAGAGTATTTGCCGACAATATCGTCTATACGATTCTGCATTCCCACCAGCTTGACGGCTTGTTCGATCCGCTCTTTGCCGACGTTTCCCTGAACCCGTGCATACATCTCGAGATTGGTTATACCGCTCAGGGTTTTGTACATCTCAGGATTCTCAACGATTCCGCCGATCTGTGACATCGCCTTTTCGTAATCCTTCTTTAGATTATAGCCGTTTATTATAACCTCACCGCTGTCCATGCTCAAAAAGCCCATGATCATCTTTATCGTGGTGGTCTTCCCGGCACCGTTGGGACCCAAAAATCCGAATACCTCTCCTTGGTTGACCTCAAAACTGATGTCTTCCACAACAAGTCTTTCACCAAAGTATTTACTTAAATTCTTAACCTTTAGTACAGCTTCCAAATTATATCTGCCCTTCCTATAAAAATATTATATCCCGCAAAGGTTTATGCCGATACCTCTCCCTCTTCGCCATCGATGTTGTTGGTTTTGTAGGAGATATTGGCATAGATGAGTTTCCATTTACCGTCTACCTTTTGCAGCATAAGTCTGTCCACGGTGTTTCCGATGGGAGGTTCGTTCTGGGTTGTGGTAGTTCTTGTGTATTTTGTTAAAACATCGACGGTAACGGTGTCTTTATCGAAGACAAAGCTGTTAAATCTCAGAATCTCTTTTTCGCTCTCTGTGATTACATTGATCCCCTTTGCCTGTTCAAGATGAGATTCCCGCAGAAAATTTACATTAAACTCGTAATTAGCCTTTTTGCTGATAAAATAGGAACTTATATCCCTTATCATATCGTTGCCGTACTGCGCCAAATTCCTTTGTGAGATCCTCGGGGTTATCATACGCTGATCCTCAGGCAGCATGGTGTATTCTGTTTCGGTGTGTATGTACTCCTCTGCGATGGCGGAAATTGCCGGCTTTTCGGCATTCCTCATCAATCCCAGTGCGATAAGATATATCACCAGCACAAGGAAAATCGCCGCGGTCAGGACAACCCCTCGGTTGATCCGACCGACCGTTCTCATAAAATTGCTGCGTTTTGCATCGGCTGTATGCTCCATAATCATCCGCCTCCAACATAAGTATTATAATATCATTTTCCAAGCATAACATAAAAATTTATATTAGGCAAGGGGTTTTGTAAAAAAATAGTTGACAACCTCTTTTTGCTGTGCTATAATGAATCCACCTCTGATGGGTTTATTTTTTTTGCATAGACTTGGAGGGAGGCAAACACGGTTGCCCGGTGTTGGTTTTTTCAGGAGGGTAGCCGAAATATTATATGGAGGTGCCGATAATTGAGAGTTAAGATTACCTTGGCTTGCACCGAGTGCAAGCAGCGAAACTATGACACCATGAAGAACAAAAAGAACGATCCGGACAGGCTGGAAATGAATAAGTATTGCAGATTCTGCCGGAAACACACATCGCACAAAGAAACGAAATGAGGTATTTTAAATGGGAGAAACAAAAAAGAAAGGCATTCCGGCTAAAATAACTCAATTTTTCAGCGAGCTTAAAAATGAGGTTAAAAAGGTGGTTTGGCCGTCTAAAGCGCAGATTAAAAACAACACTCTCGTTGTGCTTACCATGATGTCCATAATGGCCGTCTTTATTGCGCTGCTGGATATTGGAATGGGTGCATTGCTGGATTTGTTTTTAAGGTTACTCGGAAGCGGGGGTCAGTAGATGTCCTCTGAAGCAAAGTGGTATGTTATCCATACCTATTCGGGCTATGAAAAAAAAGTAAAACAAAACATAGAGAAATTGGTGGAAAACCGGGGATTCGGCGAGCTGATACTCGAGGTCAGGGTTCCGACCGAGACGGTATCAGAGGTTACCGAAGCAGGCGTGAACGAGGTTGAACGCAAAATATTCCCCAGCTATGTGCTTGTAAAGATGGTGATGACCGATGAGTCGTGGTATTTGGTGCGAAACATCAGGGGGGTTACCGGATTTGTGGGTACTCAGTCAAAAGCAATTCCTCTGACACAGGAAGAAATCCAGAATCTCGGGGTTGAGATTAAAACAATCGAGGTATCCTATAAAATCGGCGACAATGTTAAGATAATCAAGGGAACGTTGGAAGGTTTTATCGGAGTTGTTCAGGAGTTAGACCTTGAGGGCAATCAAGTCAAGGTTCTTGTTTCCATGTTCGGGCGTGAGACCCCTGTCGAGCTTGAGTTGAATCAGGTATTATCGGCGGAGATATAGCGTTTGAACTAAAAAATTTAACTATACACGAAAGGATAAAAATATAATGGCACAAAAAATTACCGGCTATATAAAACTACAAATACCGGCAGGCAAGGCAACTCCGGCACCTCCCGTAGGTCCGGCGCTTGGTCAGCACGGTGTAAATATCATGGCATTTACAAAGGAATTTAACGACCGCACCAAAAACGATGTCGGTCTGATAATTCCGGTTGTTATCACGGTTTACGCAGACCGTTCGTTCTCGTTTATTACAAAAACACCTCCCGCAGCTGTTCTTATAAAAAAGGCTTGCGGACTTGAAAAGGCATCGGGAGAGCCTAACAATAATAAAGTAGCAAAGATAACAGCGGAACAGGTTCGCAAGATCGCCGAACAAAAGATGCAGGATCTAAATGCAGCCGATGTTGAGGCGGCTATGAAGATGATTTCCGGTACAGCCCGTTCTATGGGCATAGAAGTAACAGAGTGAAAGGAGTTTTTTACAGATTATGAAACGCGGAAAAAAATATATCGAAAGCGCAAAAACTATAGATAAGACAAAACAGTACGAGGTCAGCGAGGGTTTAGATCTCGCTCTCAAAACGGCTAAAGCAAAGTTTGACGAAACTGTTGAACTCCATGTTCGCCTTGGTGTAGACTCACGTCATGCCGATCAGCAGGTTAGAGGAGCGGTAGTTCTTCCCAACGGAACGGGTAAGGATGTCAGGGTTTGCGTCTTTGCTAAAAACGATGCGCTGAAAGCGGCTGAAGATGCCGGAGCCGATGTTTTCGGCGGCGACGACCTTGTAACACGCATACAGGGCGGATTCATGGATTTTGATGTTGTTATCGCAACACCCGACATGATGGGTACCGTCGGCAAGCTGGGTAAGCTGCTTGGCCCCCGCGGTCTTATGCCCAATCCTAAGACAGGAACGGTCACTCCCGATGTAGTGCGAGCTATAAACGAAGCCAAAGCGGGTAAGATAGAATATCGTCTTGATAAGACCAATATAATCCACTGCCCGATCGGCAAGGCATCCTTCGGAGTGGAAAAATTGGAGGATAACCTCAATACCCTTGTCGAAACAATAGTAAAGGCGAAACCGTCGGCCGCTAAAGGAACCTATATAAAATCCTGCGTGGTAACAACCACTATGGGGCCGGGTGTTAAACTAAACACCAACAAATTTATAAGCGCATAGGTGATAACCCCCCTGCTGCAAGCAGGGGGGGTTATCTGTAGGGGCGAACTGCGTTCGCCCGTGGAACGGTCACAGACCGTTCCCTACAATATAAAACACCCGCCAGTAAGGCGGGTGTTTTGCGATGTGCGGTACGCACAGGGGTGCGTACCCTACAGGAGGATTATAACCTTTCCAGTGTTATTCGTCCTAATTTTCCTGCACGAAATTCGTCCAGCACCATTATGGATGCACGTTCCAGATCGGTCTCTCCTCCCGATATAAGCATACCCCGTTTTCGTGCGGCGGCTTCGAGAAGTTCATAACCTGTAGATTCCGATATTTCATCCAATTTATACCGCATGGATAACAAATTCGGATACATCTCAGCCATTAGCTCGAGGAATTTTGCGGCAAGCTCGACTGTATCTATGACAGTATCCTTGACAGCGCCTGTATAGGCGAGCATTTCTCCCGATTGCTCTATCTTTGGAGCAAGAACCCCCGGCATATCGAGTATCTCTACCCCGTTTGCCGCCGTTACCCATTGCTTTCCACGGGTAACTCCGGGGCGATCCTCGGTTTTAGTGCGGCGGCCTCCGGCAAGACGGTTGATAAATGAAGACTTCCCGACATTTGGTATACCCACAATCATCATTCGCATGATGCCGCCCGACTTCCGTCCCGATTTTATAATGGCGTTTTTAACAAATGGAATGATTTCTTTCAGCCCCGTCCCGTTCTTGCAATCCACAGCCATAGCGGGGATGGATTTTGCGGCAAAATGAGCAATCCATTCCTTGGTTGAGGCTGAATCGGCAAGATCGCTTTTGTTGAGCAGAATCACCCGTGGTTTACTTCCGGCAAGCAATGCCATAACAGGATTGGCGCTGGCGGAGGGAATTCGTGCGTCTAAGAGCTCGATGACAACATCAACAAGCGGCAAATTCTTCTGAATCAGCCGCTCTGTCTTTTTCATGTGTCCCGGATACCAGTGTATGTTGATATTTTTCGTGTTTTGTTTTTCGTTATTTTCATTCATCATTAAGACCAACCTTACTATCAACCGCTAATCGTTTCTTTTCTTTTTCGAGTTCCTTTAAACTCTTTTTCGGAGTCGGCAATTCTTCCGGCATTGTTCCGCCAAGCTCTTTTATTGTCTTTCGTACTTTTTTACCCACTTGATAATGAGCGTTCTTAACATTTGTTTCCCCTTGAATTTTCTTGTTTTGAATTTTTTGTTTAGTTTGAGAAATTCTAAAAGAGTTAGCGATTAACTCATCACTTCCCATATTATCTAAAATATCTTCACGGTATCTAAGTCTCTTTCTTTTAAATATATCATCAGCCGTTTCTCCGCCGTAAAGACCTTTGTAACCTGCATTATGAAACTGATCAAAATTTCTTACGCCTGCCTCCCAAGCTACATTTTGCAATACTTTGTTACCTTGTTTTGTGATTTTTCTATGGTAGAATCTTTTTTCATCTTCAGAAAGCAGTTCATATTCTTGCTCTGATAATTCTTGTTTTCTAGTTTGCACCGCAAAATAGGTTTGTCCAAGTGCAATAACTTTTTTTCGAGGATCACCGTTTTGTACAATAAGATAGCAAGCATATCTAGTTAAATAGTAATCTGAAATTTCCCTGATTGAATCGCCTGTTCTAACCTTTTTGTCGACGTCGACAAAATGGTCAGAAATATCATTTTGACTGTTAATACAAGCTGATTTGGCTTTTTTGATAACTCCTTCAAATTTACGCCACTCAACATAGTCTAATGCTATTTGCAACTCTCTTGCTTCCCAATATTCGTTGCCGTATTCATCAATGTGTTTGATTTCTTCAAATGTTTTTGATTCTGTTTTGTTTTCTAATTTATTCATACTCAACCTCCTCATCCTACCCTATTCTTCCGATGTCGTTGAACGGGAAGACACGGAAGAAAGCCTTTCCGAGAATGGCGTTTTTGTCGATACAGTCGATGCTTCTTGAATCGGTAGAGCCGTTGCGGTTATCGCCGAGAACATATACCATATCTTCACCCACGACGAGAGGGTAGTCGATACTATGGCTTTTACGGTAGGTAGGAGAGGTTGTGTAGGGCTCGTCAAGTTCCTTGCCGTTTACATAAATAATACCCTCGCTATCGTCTATATCGATCGTATCGCCGGGAAGACCTATTATCCGCTTGATAATAGGCTTGGAGAAATTAGAGGGCAGATTCAGCACCACTATATCGCCGAACTTAGGCTCGAAAAGAAAATCGGAAACCAAAACTATATCCTTCTCGTGGAGTGTCTCGATCATCGAGGTTCCCTCGATTCCGACAACCCTGAAGAGGAATGTGAAAACCATAATAACGGTTACAAGAGAAACAACGGCAGTCTCGACAATATCAAACGCCTCTCTGACCACGCCGCCTGAATGTTGCTCCTCATCACTGTATACATCCTTTTTTGAAAAAATCTTAATACGACCCACATCCTTTACAACAAAAACACAAGGGATGATACGGACATCATCCCCTGAATCAATTTAGCAATTTATCCGATTCTTTCTTTTACTTTTGCGGCCTTTCCGACCCTCTTACGCAGATAATAGAGTTTTCCCCTGCGAACTTTACCGAATCTTGTGACCTCTACATTCACAACATTGGGCGAATGGAGCGGGAAAACACGCTCTACGCCAACTCCGTGTGCAACCCTTCTTACGGTGAACGTCTCAGAAACTCCGCCATGTTTTTTTGCTATTACGGTTCCCTCAAAGATCTGGATTCTTTCCTTTTCTCCCTCTTTGATCTTAACATAAACCTTGACTGTGTCTCCCACCGAAAATTTAGGCACGGACTCTTTAATACTTGCCGCACTGATTAAATTTAACGCATCCATATAACTTTTATCCTCTCTTTAACTCTCTTGATAATTATGACCATTTGATATAATAGCACAACGATATATATAATGTCAAGGGTTTATTGGTTTTTTATTGCATAAAATAAATTTTATCAAATTTTCCCATTACACAGCGTTTCCCGTAAAAATCAATACTCAAACCGAACATTCTTGTGTGTTTCGTTCGAGCGGGACAACTGCGAGGGTTTTGCCCAATGATGCTAACACCTTTGTTACAGTAGATAGTTGCGGATCTGTCGTTCCCCGCTCCATTCGAGCGATGACAGGCTGTTTCACTCCGCTTGCCTCTTCAAGTTCTTTTTGTGTAAGTCCGTTGTCTTGGCGGGCTTTTATCAATTCGCCAATAATCGCTACTCTCAAGTCGCACGCCGCTATCTCTTCCGGTGTGAAGAGTTCTCTTTTCAATTCCTCCCACTCACAATCAACGGGAGATACAGTTTTACTACTCATTGTTTATCATTCCTTTCAATAAAATTTTTGAGGTTGCGTTTTGCTTGGTCTAACTCCTGCGGAGGTGTTTTCTTGGTTTTTTTGTGATAATAGTGCAAGAACACGAATTGATTATCTTTCCAGTAGAAGAAGAAAAACCTATCAGCGAGCGGACGCAACTCCCATATATCACCGTCCATGTGCTTTACAAAAGGCATACCTGCACTTGTGCCGTATTTTTCAGCGTTTCTATATAGTCGTAAATTTTATTTGACTTTATCCGACTGTCCTTGTCGGTCTTTCTACCTAATTGTTTCAAATAATCTCTTACAGGGCGTTCGCCCTGTTCATTCTCATAAAATTTTATGTTGTACACTTTATTATTTCCTCCTGATGAATGTATTATAACCTATCGGTTATTAGAAGTCAATGGTTCTTACGCATATTTCAGAAAAAATTCACCGTTTTTTATTGCATAAAATGATTTTTAGCGTAAAGAATACATTACAGAAAGGAATGGTTGTATGAATGAGACGGCAAAATCCTATGATAGGATGGTCAAAAAAGCATCTCCCGGAACCAAGAGCGGCAAAACGATACCCTCCGCATTTTGTATAGGAGGGTTGATATGTCTTCTGGGACAGGCACTGATCAATATATATGAGCATTACGGAGCCGCATCCGAACAGGCGCATATCTATACATTGCTGACCCTCATATTCATAAGCTCTCTTCTCACGGGATTCGGTGTTTATAACAACATAGCCAAATATGCAGGGGCAGGGACACTTGTTCCCATTACGGGATTTGCAAATGCCATTGCCGCACCTGCTATAGAATTTAAGACAGAAGGATTTATCATAGGCATAGGCACCAAGATGTTCGCCGTTGCGGGTCCGGTTATAGTATACGGAATATCGGCATCGATTCTCTATGGGATTGTGATATATGTTTTTGGATTACATTAGGAAAAGAGTTGAAAATATGCCGCAAAAGATAGGCAAGACAACCATAAAAACCACACAAATGCCGTCAATCTGTGCGTATGCAGCGGTTGCGGGCAAAAAAGAGGGCGAAGGCCCTCTTGGTAAACATTTTGACATATTGTATAAAGACCCGAATATAGGTCAGAAGAGTTTTGAACAGGCAGAGAGCGTCATGCAGAAGGATGCGGTAAATACCGCCCTGAAAAAGGCGGGTCTCACGCTTGCAGACATAGATGTCATTCTTGCCGGTGATCTTATCAATCAATGCACAAGCTCGGCATATGCCGCACGCGGATCGGATACGGGTTTTTTAGGATTATACGGAGCCTGTTCGACAATGGCACAATCTATAGCCCTTGCCGCTCTCCTTGTCGATTCGGGAGCATTGACAAAGGCTATGGCCGTGACCTCATCGCACTTTTGTGCCGCCGAACGTCAATTCAGATACCCGCTTGAATATGGGGGCAACATAACACCTACATCTCAATGGACCGTTACGGGATCGGGGGCGGCGTTGGTAGGAATCAGCGGAGAGCCGCCCTTCATAAAGGCGGTGACCATAGGCAAGGTGCAGGATCTCGGAGTAAAGGACGTCAACAACATGGGTGCGGCAATGGCTCCTGCCGCCTATGATACCATCAAGACATATCTAAGAGACACCGGGTCAGAACCCCGTGACTATGATTTGATTTTAACCGGAGATTTAGGCAAGGTCGGCTCTTTGCTGTTAATAGAGTTACTGAGCAAAGACAATATCGACATATCCGGCAATCATAAGGACTGCGGCATGATGATATTTGATATAGAGAATCAGGATGTACATTCCGGAGGATCCGGATGCGGGTGCAGCGCCGTGGTACTCTGTTCGCTGATACTGAGCAATATTCGTCAGAGCGTGTGGAAAAATGTACTGTTTGCGGCGACGGGAGCGTTGATGTCGCCGATGTCGGTTCAGCAGGGTGAGACAATACCCGCTATATCGCACCTGATTCATTTTACCAACTAACTATCGGAGGTGTTATAAAATCGCATGGAATATCTAAAGGCATTCATAATCGGGGGACTTATATGCGCTATAGGTCAGATTCTCATAGATTACACAAAACTCACGGCGGCCCGCATACTTGTGATGTTTGTAATAACAGGCTTGATTTTGGGAGGATTAGGATGGTACAAGCCGTTTATAGACTGGGCGGGAGCGGGAGCAGTTGTTCCGATAACAGGGTTTGGAAGCGCTCTTGCCAAAGGTGTCAAACAGGCGATCGAGCAGAAAGGGCCGCTCGGAATCCTCACAGGAGGAATTACCGGAACAGCGGCAGGAATATCAGCGGCAATGTTTTTCGGCATGATTGCCGCCGTACTATCAAAACCGGGGGAGAAGTGAGAGGGGTTGTTGGAAAAACACCCGTCCTTGCGGCGGGTGTTTTTCGCCGTCACCCTACCTCGCTGCCGTCCACTCCCGCTCGGCTGTCTTAGCCCGCTCAAGACTATCCCCGGTCAGTCGTGTCTCCCAGTCAGGGTTGTCACGCCGCCAGTCTGTGTAGAACGCATCCCACTTGTCTGTGCCAAATTCGGTGATGATGTCTTGTGCGGTGAAGTTATAGGATGCTTCAAATTCCGCTTTTGCAAAAGGATCCGTGATATTATGGATGCTTTGATCTATATTTAATGGAGTAGGAGCCGCATTCTCAAATTGACTTAATACAAACAGATATGTCTCGCCTATTTTCAACTCCCTGTTATGTTCATAAATAGGTATGAAACCGAGATCGTGTTTTTTTATCAAGGCAAGTTGTTCCTCTAAATATTGATCCTTAACACCGCCCTTCATCCTTATTTGAGTAGATCTTGCAGGCTCTCCTTTGTATGTTGTGATAATGTCAACATCATATAAAGTAACCAACTCATAAATCCATGATGGTTCAGGTCTCTCTCCATAATCTTTTGTGTAGTATTCAAAATCACCATCCGCAGGCGGCAGGGCGGTTCTTTTATTCATAACCTGAAAAGATATTCCGATGATTTTTCCTGTTATAATAAAATCAGCATATTCTGATTCAATTAAATCACGGGCGTCATCCCAGTAATTCCACTCAACCTCAATAGAACCGTATTGTATGTTTTCAAGGTCATATCGGTTGCTTCTCGTACAAGCAGACAAAAACAAAACAGATATAATTATAAAACATATTAATTTTTTCATAATCTTTCTCACCTCGCCGCCGTCCACTCCCGCTCGGCTGTCTTAGCCCGCTCAAGACTATCCCCGGTCAGTCGTGTCTCCCAGTCAGGGTTGTCACGCCGCCAGTCTGTGTAGAACGCATCCCACTTGTCTGTACCAAATTCGGTGATGATGTCTTGTGCGGTGATGGGGTTTTCTTGTGCGAAGTGTGGATTGTTATCCGTACCCCTAAACGGATCTTCTTTGACAGGATACACAGTTTGGTTAAGGTTTAATGGATAAGGATCGAAATTATTATCAAAATCATATAACACAAATAAATATGTTTCACCTATTTTTATTTCAGGCAGATCATCCCAAACAAAAATATGTTCTTGTTCATACTCACGCAATAATGCAACCTGTTCTTCTACATGAAAGTCGCTTATCCCGCCATCAATCCTAACTCGAATTGATTTTGATTTTTTACCATTGTATGTCTCGATAACATCAACATGGTAAAAAGTGTATTGTTGTATACGGGTAGGATCTGATTTTTCAGTAGGAGTGAGACCCGTTAGTGAATCCAGTATTTCAAAGGATATATCGGTTACAGTTCCGGTAACAATTAGATTTGAGTAATCTTTTAGGCTCTTAGCACTCGGATACCAAGCCCAATCTCCTGACATGGATCCATACCTTTCATCTTCGATCTTTTGGGGTTCTATTTGTTGATCTAAATTTTCTGATACCGAGTTGTTTTTTTCTGTATGCTCCAAATCTTCTGATACAGAGTTGTCTTTTTCTGCACACGAGGATAAAACAAAAACGGTCAACATAACTAATATTATTCTTTTCATATAACAACACCCATTCTTTCTTTTGATTATTTTAGTTGCGATATTCTTAACCATACAAAGCCCTCACATTATTTTCATCAAAGACTTGAGGAACAAATATGGACATTCGATTTCTGTTTGCGAACATCAAAGTCGCCGCATTACCGCTGTTTGGACTATCAGCTAACCAAAACAAATGCCCGAATTCGTGTACTACTGTACTCATTCTTAAAAGGTTTATATTGTGGGGTGCGGGTTCGGTTGGAGAGGGATTATCAACTACCAAGGTGTTGATTATGATCGCACTTGTAGTTGCAAATATGTTGCCTGCAGGTGATTTTTGGCACATGCCTCTCCACGTTACTCCGGTCTCAGGACGGACGATTAGAACATGTGCATATGGTCCTGGTGCGGTTGTTGTTGAGATATTAACTCCCGCACCTGAACTGTTCCACATTGTGCTTGCACCATTTATAATATTATTCCATGGAGCTGTTGTTGCGGTTCCTGTTAATTGTATCGTAACATTTCGATTAGCTAACCCACCTTGTGATGAGTAGAATCCCGGCTGAGTTCCCGTCGGTGTGATAAATACCATACTCATTCCTAGAAACACATTGCCTCCTGCAACATAATTTATAGCATACACATACACGTCCTGCAGTCCGGTTTTGGACGTGGTGATGGTGCGGTCATAACCATGAATCGAGTTTGCGGGTAGACCATAGACAGCGTTGACATCGGGGCGGAGGAGGTTCATGCGACCGAGGTCATATCCGATTGCATTAGAGCTTCCCGCAGGACCGCCTATGTAGACATGGATACCGTTGCTGACAGACGAATTGCCTGTGTGAAACGCCCATCCTCTAACCCAAAACGTACCGTTTCCGCCTGAAATATAATCCACAACACCTATGAGCGAATTTGCCGAGACGGTGAAGATTGCCGAGGATATTATAGTGCAGAACAGTATAGCCGTTATTAGTAATGATATTATACGTTTGTTTTTCTTGCGTGTCAATTTAATCAACTCCTTCATTTTTTATCAACTTATCCCTACACCCAACCACTCAGCCCATCGGAATCGCCCCCTTCATATTCTTATAATACCATCATAACATAAAATCCCACAAGATGCAATGTGCAATATGCACAAATCTCGCGGGATTTTATTGTAGGAAAAGCGAGACCCCCTCACACCAACTCGCTTAAAAATTTATACCCCAATTCCAGACCTTCCTTGACCTTTTCGGCGGTTCCTTCGTACAGGCGGTCTTCATGCTCGATGCTGATTGTGCCGTCATATTTAGCGGCCTTTAGGTGCGAGATAACGGCATCCCAGTCCACTTGACCCAAGCTCGGCATACGATAGCGCCAATATCCGCTGTTGTCGTCATGGTTAAGACGGCGGTTATAGACACCGTATGAATATAGATTTTCGGGCAGTATTTCCGCATCCTTAGCATGGAAATGGAAAATCCTGTCCTTAAATTCGTCTATAGCCTTGATGTAATCGATATACTGCGGCACAAAATGGGACGGATCAAAATTCAGTCCGAAGTTATCATCAGGAACACGTCTGAACATCTCACGGAACTGCTCCGGAGTATGCGATATAGTTCCGGGATAGCCGTCTCCAAGCCATCCGAACATCTGGCAGTTTTCGATCATTATCTTAACGCCTTTCGATTTTGCGTACTTTACATGACCGCCGAAAACCTGCTGGAACTCGTCAAAATTCTCCTTAAATCCAAGATTGCTGTTTCTGCCGACAAATGTTCCCACCAGCTCCACGCCCAGCATTGCGGCGGCATCGATAACCTTACGCAAATGCCCGCCGATAGCGGCCCGCAGAGCAGGGTCGGAGTGCAGGTTGTTGTCATAATATGCAAGCGATGATATTTCAAGACCCAATTCCGCCATGTATTTTTTGATCTCATCAGCCTCTTGCTGTGTCAAGTTTTCTGCATCAATATCGCAGGATGAGTAGTCACGGTCGTTTCTCTTGGGCCACGCCGCAACCTCCAGCGCCGTAAATCTCGTCTTGGCCGCAAACTCCGCTTTCTCACGCAAAGGCATATTGCCAAGACATACAGTTAAAAATCCTAAATTCATAATACACCTATCCCTCTATCATTTTCTTAACAGCATCACAGGAGATTTTTATGCTTTCAAACATCGGGGGTCCTTCAAAATCCTCCTGCTCCACTATGAGCCACTCGGTTCCGCATTCTTTTGCCGCCTCGACAACCCCGGGCATATCGACATTGCCGCTTCCTATTTCGGTTGATCTGCCGTTTTCGCCGATGTCCTTGAGATGGATTATCTCAACTCTGCCGCTGTGCTTTCTCATAAATCCGGCAGGATCGACACCCGCTACATGAGCCCAGCCCACATCGATCTCGCATAGCAGTGACGGGATCTCCCGTAATATCGCATCGAATATATACTCTCCGTCTATCTTTTCAAACTCGTGCGAATGGTTGTGGTATCCGACCCTCAATCCCTGCGGCTCAAGAACCTCGGCGGCATTCCTCAGTGTTGCTATAGCATTGCCGAGCTTTTCGGCATCGCCTGAGGGAAGCCCCGGACATACTATGTTCTTATTGCCGAGCTTTTTCTCAAAATCAGCCGCTTTTTGGGGATCGCCTACGTTTGTATGGGTAGAACAGGCAACAAGCCCCAATTTGTCAAGAGCTGCCTTAACATCTTCGGCAGTCTGCCCGTAATATCCGGCAAACTCAACCCCATCGTACCCCGCCTGCTTAACCCTCTCCAAAGTTCCGTAAAAATCCTTCTCCATCGCCTGTCTTACCGAGTATAACTGTATTCCTATTTTCATAATCATATCCTTCTTTCTATATCTTCGTTTCCTATATCTCGGGTATGGTAATCTCGATTTCACGCTCTGCATCGGATGATTTCACGATGCCGTCAAGGATGGCTTGGTTGTAGAGGATTTGGCTGGTGGGTACAGGAGCGGATCCGCCGTTTTTGACCGCCTCTACAAATGAACGTATCTTCTGATAGAAGAGACCGGGTCCGTTTTTGTTTATTATAGGCACGACCGTCTCGGTTCCGACACCTGCAACCTCGTGGTATATCTTCATAGGTCCGCCGACTGTACCCGCCCAATCGTTGGTAGAGGGTATGCGGAGAGCGCCCTTTGTTCCGAGAATGACGGTATCACCGGGTGTGTCGAGGTGCATTGCCCATGAAATGATAAAGTCGAGCTTTATGCCGCCCTCTAAGCGGACAAATGCCGCCGCAAAATCATCCACGCCGAATATGTCGGCATAATGAGCAGGTTTGCCCTCAGCCTTGAAATATTCGGGGTTCTTGCCGAAATAATCGAGCTTGTAACCCGAAACGGTCAGCGGTTTGGGATAACCGACGGCGTTGAGCACCATATCGAGCGAATAGCAGCCGATGTCTGCAAGCGCTCCGATAACTCCTGTGTCCTTTTGTATAAAGGATGTTCCGAACGGCGTGGGTATACCTCTGCGGCGTCCTCCGCCTGTTCTTATATAGTATACCTGTCCGAGTTCGCCTGATTCTACGATTTTCTTGACCATCTGCATATTAGCATCGAATCTGGGCTGGAATCCTACCGATACGATCTTGTTGTTTCTCTTTTCGGCGCGGACTATGTCGAGAGCTTCCTCAAGCGTTACACACATGGGTTTTTCCAAAAGAACATGAACTCCCTTGTCTAAAGCATAGACTGTACATTCTGCATGGGTGGCGTTGTATGTGCAGACACTCACAGCATCCAGTTTCTCTGCATCCAGCATGGATTTGTGATCGGGATAGAGTTTTACTCCATCGACTTCGAGCCTTTTGAAAAACGCCTCCGCCTTTCCGCTGATGAGATCAGCACCCGCAACTATTTCCACATCGGGCATCTTCTTATATTCCTTGACGTGTTCTGCGGCTATCCAGCCTGTACCTATGATTCCTACCCTCAGTTTTACCGACCCATCGATCGCCTTTTCTTTCGGACCTACGTTGTTTGGATTCAGTTTATCCATTTCGTGCATGATATTTATCCCCTTTTCATTCATTATTACGGTGTTTTTACAACACCTTTTTATTTGTATGAGTGCATTATACACCTTTAATACCCATTGTCAAGATGAATACGAAAAATAAAATATTTTTTTCTCCCGTTGCCCTCTCCGTCATGCTATGATGGCACGGTACACACAGGGGTGACGGACAATTGTAGCAGACCACCCCGTCAAACACTATCGCAACTTTGTTGCGAGTGTTTGCCACCCCTCCCCAGAGGGGAATTGGAAATTTTAGTATGCAAGCCA
>Ga0099364_10005109_pt1 | contig 19602 bp, 18 predicted proteins | sample TergutTh196P3_FD_73070 | JGI IMG/M metagenome (GOLD analysis project Ga0099364, IMG submission 73070) | Microcerotermes parvus P3 segment gut microbial communities from Pointe-Noire, Republic of the Congo - Th196 P3 | ecosystem: Host-associated > Arthropoda: Insects > Digestive system > Gut ... | reverse complement strand
GTCAACTGTTAATTGTAGCAAGCCCCCCCCGTCAAACACTATCGCAATTTTGTTGCGAGTGTTTCCCCCCCCCCCCCAGAGGGGAATTGAAAATTATAGTATGCAAGCCCCTATTCCCCTCGGGGGAGGGGTGCCGCCGCAGCGGCGGGGTGGTCTGCTGTAGGTTATCGCAGCGGCGGGTGTTTTTTCCTACTTGTTTTTCTTTTCTATATAGTGTATAATCAAATGTATATTCAAAGAAGGAGATATAAATATGGTTTGTAATAATGAAAAATCTATGGAGAAAATTGTGGCGTTGTGCAAAAGCAGGGGGTTTGTCTATCCCGGCAGTGAGATTTACGGCGGCCTTGCCAACGCATGGGATTACGGACCTCTCGGGGTTGAGCTGAAGAATAATGTCAAGCGGGCATGGTGGCAAAAGTTTGTACAGCAGCAGCCCTATAACGTAGGTCTCGACAGCGCTATTCTGATGAATCCGCAGGTATGGACGGCATCTGGTCATGTCGTTAATTTCAACGATCCTTTAATAGACTGCAAGAGCTGCAAAATGCGTTACCGTGCCGATACGCTTATAGGCGAATGGAACGAGAAAAACGGCCTGTCCATGCAGACCGACGGGATGGATTACGGCCAAATGTCCGCATATATCGCCGACAAGAAGATCGCCTGCCCCCATTGCGGAAAGATCGATTTTACAAATGTGCGGGTCTTCAATATGATGTACAAAACATTCCAGGGCGTTACGGAGGATACGCAGTCTGAGCTGTATCTTCGTCCCGAAACGGCTCAGGGTATCTTTGTGAATTTTGCTAACGTCCAACGCACGACAAGAAAGAAGATTCCCTTTGGTGTCGGTCAGATAGGAAAAAGTTTCCGTAACGAAATAACGCCGGGGAACTTTATATTCCGCATACGAGAGTTTGAACAAATGGAGCTGCAATTTTTCTGCAAACCCGGAACAGATCTTGAGTGGTTCGGATATTGGAAGGAATACTGCCGCAATTTTCTGCTGTCACTCGGAATCAAGGATGATAGCATAAAACTGCGTGACCATGGCGAGGAGGAACTGTCGCACTATTCAAAAGCAACGACCGATATAGAGTTTTTGTTCCCGTTCGGCTGGGGCGAATTATGGGGAATAGCCGACAGAACAGACTTCGACCTGCGTCAGCATAGTCAGCATAGCGGCAAACCTCTCGACTATTTTGACCCCGAAACCAACGAGCGATACATCCCCTATGTCATAGAGCCGTCGTTGGGGGCGGATCGTATAACGCTGGCATTTCTCACCGAGGCATATGACGAGGAACAGCTTGAGGGCGGAGATTCACGCACCGTTCTGCGTCTCCACCCTGCTCTCGCACCGTACAAAGCGGCGATACTTCCGCTTTCTAAAAAGCTGTCGTCCGGCGCATACGAGATATACGAGGAGCTGTCGGCGTATTATATGACCGACTTTGACGAAACGGGCTCGATCGGCAAAAGATACCGCAGACAGGACGAAATCGCTACCCCGTTCTGCATAACCTATGATTTTGATTCGGAGGAAAACGGCACCGTGACCGTCCGTGAACGAGACAGCATGGAGCAGGTTAGAATCCACAAAAGCGAACTCAAGGATTACATCGGGGAGAGACTGAGGTTTTGAGGTCAAGACCAAAAATCTGTGCAAAAGGAGAGATAAATATGACCTTCATAAAAGAGCGGCTTTCTTTAGTAATAAACAACAAGAAAAAGCTGCTCATAAAACTGCTGATAGCTCTGTTGATGATATTAACAGCCTATTTGCTTGAGTTGTTTGTATCGAATTTTATTTATAATTCGTATTTTATATGGCAAAGATTTCTGTTTTTCGGGACTGTCTTTTTTTCATCATATTTTATTTATACCTTTAAAGAAAAACCGGAAAAAGTGTTTTTATGTTTATCACTAACGATTGGCTTTTTATATGCAGTCACCACCCCGATTTCATTAAGTTCTTGGGACGAAGAATCGCACTATCCATTCGCAATACAGCAATCTTCATTAGTTGAATCCTATTTTACTCTTGCAGATTTGGATATTAGGTCAATACCGAAAGAGGATTATTTCAACAAAGAATTGCGTGAAATAAGTTTAAAGGCCAAAAATGAAAGCGGTAATGTTTTTTCTCATTCAGTTAAGAGGAATTTTCTTAATTCATACCATTTAATCGGACATACGCCATCCGGTATAGGTATATTTTTGGGTAGACTTTTTGGTTTACCTTGGTCGGTTGTTTTTATTATGGGCAGAGTTTTCAACGTGATATGTTATTCCATTGTATGCTATTTTGCCATAAAAAAATTAAAAAGCGGAAAAATGATCCTATCGGTTATATGCCTGTTTCCTACCGCAATTTTTCTTGCTTCTAACTACAGTTATGATTTTTGGGTAAACGCCTTTGCGTTTTTAGGTTTTTCATATTTTTTAAGCGAACGACAACAACCGGATAAAAAACTAACCGTAAAAGAAACTGCAATTATGATTGGCGCCTTAATTTTAGCGTGCGGTCCGAAAGCTATATATTTTCCATTGTTTTTTCTTTGCTTTTTTATTCCTAAAGAGAAATTTCCTTCAAAATCATTTAGAAGAAATTACTATATATTAATTTCCGCAAGTGCACTGTTGGTTGTTTTTTCATTTATTCTGCCTTTCATTTCAAACTATGGCAGCGATTTCGGAGATATGCGCGGCGGTTCTGATGTAAATTCGACAGAGCAGGTTAAATTTATTTTTAATAACCTCTCAACCTATACCGGCACCTTGTTAGGATTTTTAAGTCAATATTTGTCAATTAGTAATTCATGGGGGTACACAACCTGGCTTGCATATTTGGGTGCGAATAGTTTTTGTTCATACACATGTATAGTTTTACTGTTTGTTACAGCCTTTACCGATAAAAACCAGCATGACAAATTCGTTGTAAAAAATTTCTTTAGGCTAAAATCATATTCGATAGTTTTTATTACCGTTTGTTTGGTGGCTACTTCGCTTTATGTTGCCTTTACACCTGTCGGTTTGGATACAATCAATGGTTGTCAAGCAAGATACCTTTTGCCGTTGATCTTCCCAATCTATTCGGTATTAGGCAGTTGTAAAATCAGATTCCACGGAAACAAGGCGATTTATAATCTTGCGATCTTCGCAACCTGTAATTACTTATTATTACATTCAATCTACAGCCTTTGTGTTTCGCAGTATAATTGATTGGGTGGTTCGGAGAAAAACAACGCTATCAAGCCAAAAACAAGAGGTTTTAGCATTTCTGCTAAAACCTCGGTTGGGACGAATAGTTATAAGGGGCATAAAACAAATCCCGCAACAATGCGGGTTCGCAAGCCGGTAGGCAGTGTTTACAACTCCCATCAAAAACTATCGAAAGGACTTTACTACTATGAAATCATTATTTGAACAGCAAGGCGGCACATATTCTATAGTAGACGGTTACCGAATCCTAGACCTTGTATTACCGGACGAGCCGGAATACGACATAGGGCGGTTCGGGCTAATGCGCCGGCATTACTTGAAAAATCACCGTAAATCACTATTTTCAACATTGCTCATGTCCGGCAGGCTGAACGAGCATCTGTTTAAGATAGACCAAACCGCAAATGACCGTTTTTGGCTTATTTCGGAACAAATGGCTAAATCGGAGGGTGTGACAGAACAGTTAAAGACCGATAATCAAATTTTGTGGATTCAAAAAATGTCGAATATCCGCAACCGGGTTGAGGAAATCATAAAAGGTGAGTTGATTTATAATTGATTCCACAGAGGATTGGGAAGTCGAAAGGCTTCCCAATTTTATGATTGTTCAATATAGTTCGCGCTCAATCACAGATATACAATAGTCCAACGATTCTTCGGTTATATCCAAACCTATATCATCTAAAAACCATAATCTAAACAGCAACTCAAATTTCTTTATTGCTAATTTGGTTTCCTGTTTATTAAAATGTTCAATGGGTTTATTATGTAAATGGGATAATAAATGTCTTGCGTCAACAGCTTTCTGCACAAAACCCTCTAAAATACCCATTTCTGCCTCACGAGCAAAGACTTTTCGAGTATGTTGCTTGTCATTTATTGCTAATAACAGTATTTCTTTCAAGTTAAACTTAACATCTTTTTTCTTTAAGTTGTTTTCCCGAAATTTTATTTTATTGCAAATATCACTAAATACCTTTTTGTCTATATTATGCTCTTTTAACACATTGTCAACTATTTGGAAAATGGTTTTCTTTGTTTGTTGAATTTAGATTTTTCTTTTCTTGATATCTCGTGCTCATGATGTGTGGTAAAATAACCTTCCAAGCATTGAATAAACAAAACTGCTCTTGTTTCCATAAATGAATCACGACCGCCCAATGCAAATCTGAACATATTAAACACAAACGGGTTTTTCTGCGTAAATCCATTCCATTTTTCATACGCAGCAGAAAAGTTTTGGGAATCAGTTAAAAGCAAGCATTTTTCTAATCTACCCTTATTATTTGATGAAAACAAAATGTCGTGATATGTAGCATAAACAAATTCCGTAGATTCGCCACAAAAAAATCTCATATCCACTATTTCGGGAATACACCCCACAAACAAAGAATACATACCCAGCAAACTGTAAAAATGCTCTTTAATTTCTTTAAGCGAGATAGGGTCTGTAGAAGTCAGCTCAACAATATCCTTTAAATATGTCTTGTTGTTCTCTTCATCACGCAATGTACCAATGTAGGTCTTAACGGTAATTTTATCTGCCATAATGTTATATGTGTTTCCCTCAACACTATATCTATATTTTCCTGTAGTGTCCTCAAGTACGCACTTTACCCTATCAACAAAGCACGAATCTTCATCTTCAATATGTTGTCCGATAATTATATTGTTCCATACGATATTAAATTTTGTCTCTGGCATATTTAACGGATAAAAGCAACAATCGAGTAATGTGAAGGGGATTTTATTACTATCTATTCCATGAATGTATTTGAATTTATCCGGATAATATGATTTAACGACTGACTTTTGTTTTTTGCCAATATTGCCAGTAAGTATGTGAGGGCTACGGAAATAGTGTAATCTAAGAGACTTCAATGAAGTTTCGTCGGGGCGAATCTCAAATTCACTCTTCTTTAAGTCAATAACAAAGTTGGCCTTTATTTCCTTAATCGGCACTTCTCCCTTGTTGTTTCTAAGCACAATATCAACGAGAGCGACCCCTTGTATCTCGGCTATATATTTGTAGTTTGATAAATCCATTCAGTTTCTCCCCTGTTTATATTTTCATCGCAATAGTCAATCAGTCTTCTTCGATCATCCATCGAAACCCTCCGGCTGTTTCTTGATTTCCTTTTAGCACATCCCTAATACTGTCGCTTTTTACACCAACGCTTCTTGCGGCTTCCCATACAGATTCGTACATGGCAATAGGTTCGCCATCGACAGTTATTTGAAAAACTAACATATCTTCATTTTTACGTTCTATCGCTTCTATGGGTTCTGTTGATTCTATAAGTGAATTATTGTTCTCTATGTTTTTGAGTGAATACATTCGCCATTGGTACCCACCTGCTGTTTTTGAACGTCCATTAACTGCATGACCAATTTGCGCTGCCGATGCTTCAGAAGCTGAAGAAGCGGACTTGTACGATGAATAATTAGCAATAAATTCTCCATCAAGCGAATATTGCTTTAAGATATAGCGTGGCAAACGCTCACTTTCTTTGCGTGGTGATTTCTTTGCGGGTTTTGACTTTTTAGCGGATGCTGTATCTTTTACTATAACTGGAGCCATTTCAATGTGAGGGTTTGAGTTGATATTATTCTCACCATCATCAACCTTGGGAACCAACATCACATTGTTTTCTTCTAAAAACGAAAGTACGCTAACCTCGTCAATATATTTTGTATATTTCCATTCTAAAAGAGTAACACCATTTTTGGCGCATAGCTTTCGTTTCCTTTCGTCCCTTTCAATATTGCACTCTAACGCTTCTTGTCCGCCAAAAAATTCTGTTGCTTGATAATGCTGTTCTCCTTGATATTCAATGGCAATATTTTGAGATGGCAGAAAAACATCTAAGCTCTGCGCCCCCAACCAATTAGCTTGATATTGATATATTGCATCATCAACATATTTGTGTATCAATTTGTATAGCTTGTGCTCGTTGACCCATTTTATCTTAACACGGTTTTCCTTAATCATCTCTCTGTATATGTCATCGGCTTTATTATTTAATTTGTTCACTATTTGGTGTCGGATTGTTGATAACAATCCGCTGCAAGAATATAACGATTCTATCTTAAAGCGCAAATGAGCCAAAAATGAAACATTCCTTAGATATAGCCAAATATCGTTTGCATTTATCTCTGTAGGGTTAATTAAAAATTCAAGTGTTGGGGTATCTCCACCACCATACAAATCTGTTCTTTGCGCAAATAAATGCAACATTAGCGCCATCTCTTCAATTTGAGTTCCGTCAAATGTCAAAAAATATACGCCGTTATCGTTATCTGATTGAATGTCAATGGCTGTATCTGCAAGTTTAGCGGCGATATAATACTTCCTGTTAATAGCATTGCTGATTGGAAATGTAAATCTTCTATTATTGTCAGGGGTTATTTTCGGGAATAGCAAATATTGTTTTAATTGCTCGCTTAAAAATGATATGCAATGGTCAATAGAGCAAGGATATTTTTGATAATGGGCTAATTCTTCTTCAATATCCAAACCAAAACCGAAAATATTATTATATTCGGAAATAATTTCACCGAGCTTTTTATGCTCATTTTCGTGTAATTCTCTGATTGATTTGGCAAGCGGTAAACATTTTGTCGAACTATCGTCTATCTGAACCCAAGATAACGATGTATGCGCAAGATTAATTTTTTTTTGGTAAGCGTATTGTGTATAAACTTCTTCCCGCCGCACAACTTGTTGCAATGCTATATAACGGCTTAATAGGAGAGCGATTTTGGGTTGAAAATAGACTGTCTGTATAAATGTAACCATCATCTTTTCCCAATATATACTCTTTATCGTTTGCACTATCATACAGTGCAAAAACGATGCTACGATAACCCGGATATAGTCTGATGAACCCTCCCCAATGTTTGTGACCATTAATACTGAATAAGAATTGGTCGAAAACATCAACTAAAACATTACCCAAATATTGTTGAGTACGCTCTATCCTTTGCATTACTTTTATAGTACATACAGGGTTATTCATTACTGTTATTCCACCTCGATGGAAATCATCATCGTTGAAGCGTGCTGTATTTAATAGTTCATACAAGTCAAATTCTTTGTTGCCTAAGTAAATCGCACGACCGTTCCTAACGCATATATATTTGTATTGCTGTGCTTCCAGCGAACGGCTTTTGCAATGCAAATACCAACCAAAATATCCATAATACACCCCTTGATGTTTATCTGTTGGCGCTACTTTATCGATAACCACTAGTGCTTCGCCCGAACCGGGTGTTGACGCAAATAAAAAGCAACATCTATCGCAATCATCAGGGATTTGATAAGTTACGTCCGGTTGTAAAATATCGTTTTCTTTTAAGGTTTTAATGAGTTACACCCCCCTATGCTCATATTATATCGCATAATGACGAATAAAGCAATAGTTTGAGGAAAATTCAATCTTCGCTCCTCCACTGCAAAAACAGCCAGGGGCTTTTTTAATGCCTGGGGTACAAACCACATTTGAGTGTCCTTGCTTTATGAGAGAAATATTTTTCGCCCACCACCCTATAAAAATCGGCTTAGTAGTGAGGGGATGTGAACATTCCACTTATTGGTTATCAACCCCCATCCCTCAATGGAAAAAAGTAGATGGTTTTCAAAAAACACCCGTACAAAACACCAAATTTCTGCATTAGGTAGAGGAGTGAAATCCTCACCGTACCTTGGCAATCGAATGACCGTCCAAGCGAGATACACCCCGGCGAAGTGCCGCATTTGCGCACCAAGGGAGAGCATACGGGAAACCGCCGAGCAGGGTAGGTTCTCAGGAAACCGCAAGGGCGAAACGGCACAAAACAACCCGTTCTCGAAGATGGACCCCGGCGAAATTTGCCGCCATATCTCGGCGAAATTCATCGCCATTTTTAGGGAGAGCAGAGGGAACGGCTGTCACACCACCGGCCCGCCCGGTGTAGTGTGTTACACTGCTTCTCCGCTGATTTTGAAAAATTTTTCAAAATCACTTGCAGTGTTCCTTGCCGTAGGCAATAATTCGGCGTGTTCTGTAGCTCTCTATTTTGCAAAAATCGCTCATCAAAAATCAATATTTGGAGGAAATTTATGCCTTATGCAATTTTACGTTTTCAAAAGAAGAAAACGGGCGGCGTGACTGCTGCCTACAACCACAACGAACGCAAGAAATCCGCCTACAAAAGTAACCCAGATATTTCTAGTGAACGAGAGCCGGACAACTACCATCTCATCCTGCCGAAACAGACATTATTCCGAACGTGTGCTATACTGTTCCATGAGAGGAAGTGGACATCTTGACTAACAAATATATAACCGCTCCATTTTGCTGCCGATATTAGCCGCTTAACTTCCCGGTGTAATGTCAACTTGTATTGTTCCGATTGTGTGGTTGATATATTTTCGTCTGAACGGATGCCAAAACTGATTTTGTAACCTTTATGACAAATTGTTTAATTCCTTTGACCACTATACCCAAATCAACCCTGCCATTTTTGTCTATTGCCTACAAAAATAGTTACAAATTGGTTACAGATTCGGCAAACCCATAGACGGGAGATGGATTATGGTGTAGAATGATATTACAATGCGGAATTAAGAATGCAGAATTATTTAGGAGGTATCCCCATGAAAAAATTACATAAGCAAGCACTCGCCCTCACCTTAGCTCTCGTCATGCTATTCGCAACTTCCCTCAGCTCGGTTACGGCAGTAGGAGCAGACACACCGATAACGGTGTCAATCTCGCTGCAATCCGTGCCGCCGAACGGCATTACATCGAGAATCGCCGATGTCTTCCCCGACCCGGGATTGGCGGAAGCGGTGGCGAAAGAGTTGTACAAGAATGTTACCGATGTTGTTAATGCGAGTGAGTTAGAAGGCATAACATCTCTAGGTGCTTGGGAGAGAAATATCGAAAGCATCGAAGGTGTGCAGTATTTGGTAAACTTAGAGATTTTGTATTTATCCAACAACAGTATCAGTGACCTAACTCCGCTTTCAGGATTGACAAACTTAGAGTATTTAACTTTAGACTACAACCATATCAGCAACATAACACCGCTTGCAAGATTGACAGGCTTAGAATGGTTGAGTTTAGGCTACAACCAAATCAGCGATATATGTCCGCTTGCGGTATTGACAAACTTATGGAGTTTGGATTTATTCGACAACCAAATCAGCGACATATCTCCACTTATAGGATTGAAAGGCTTAGAGTTGTTGCGTTTAGCAAACAATCAAATTAGCGATATATCTACGCTATCGGGATTGACAAACTTAGTGAGGTTGTTTTTATACAACAATCAAATTAGGGATATATCTCCGCTTTCAGAATTGACAAACTTATGGGGGTTGGTTTTAGACAATAACCAAATCAGCGATATAACCCCACTTACAGGATTGACAGATTTAGAATATTTATATTTATCCGACCAATCTATCACTCTTGATAATACTACTATCAACACCCCCACGGCATTTGTTGTAAAAAACACCGATAGAACGACTATACCAATCAATCCAGGCAGCAATGGTACATATGAGGATAGCTTGCTAACATGGACACAGCCCGGAGAGAACCAAGCAACATGGTTTATATATGTAACTATCGGCGATGCTACTACGGGATTTAGTGGAAGAGTGTCGCAGTATGCGGCGAAAACATTCGCAGATTTCTTCCCCGACTATAGGTTAGCCGCTAATGTGGCAAATCATCTCGGCAAGGATGTTACCGATGTTGTTAGTACAGATGAGTTGGAAGATATAACTACATTAAACGCTACAGGAAGAAGCATTGAAAATATAGACGGCATACAATATTTGGCAAATCTACAGGAGTTGTATTTATCCAGCAACAGTATCAGAGACCTATCTCCGCTTGCAGGATTGACAGGATTAGAGGTGTTGAATTTAAACACTAACCTCCAATTCACAGATATTTCTCCACTTAGGGAATTGACAAACTTAGATAGGTTGTATTTATACGACAACCAAGTCAGCGATATATCCCCGCTTGCGGGATTGACAGGCTTAGAGGTGCTGAATTTGCACGCTAACGAAATCAACGATATATCCCCGCTTGCGGAATTGACAAACTTAGAGTGGTTGGGTTTAGGCGTCAACCGAATCAACGATCTTACTCCGCTTGCGGGATTAACAGGCTTAGAGGTGTTGAATTTATACTACAACCATATCAGCGACATATCTCCGCTTGCGGGATTGATAAACTTACAGAGCTTGTATTTAAGTGAGAATTATCAAATCAGCGACATATCTCCGCTTGCAGGATTGACAAGTTTAGAGTATTTGGAGTTAGGCGCCAACCAAATCAGCGACATATCCCCGCTTGCGGGATTGACAGGCTTAGGTTATTTAACTTTAGACTTCAACCAAATCAACGATATATCCCCGCTTACGAGATTGACAGGCTTAGAGTGGTTGGGTTTAAGCGACAACCAAATTAGCGACATATCTCCGATTGCCGGATTGACAAACTTAGAGTTGTTGTATTTATCTAAGAACCAAATCAGTGACATAACTCCGCTTATAGAATTGACAAACTTAGAGTGGTTGTATTTAAACAACAACCAAATCAGCGACATATCTCCGCTTGCGAAACTTACGAACTTGCGGCATTTATATTTATCCGACCAATCTATCACTCTTGATAATACTACCATCAACACCCCCACGGCGTTTGTTGTGAAAACTATTGATGTCAGTCATCCTGTCTTCTTCATATTATGGAATGCAGGTACACATGAGAATGGTATGCTAACGTGGGCACAAACCGGAAATAACTCTGCATTTTGGTCTGCATCCATAACTATCGGCACCGCTACGGCAATCTTTAACGGAACAGTGTGGCAGTATGCAACCCACCTAATCAATGGCAATCCCACGGGCAGTGGAGAAGTATCGGTAGCGGACGTACTATTTACCCGTGATTTCATCTTCAGAAGATTGCCGGACATAGACAAAGACAGCCCCGAATTTATCTCAATGGACATGAACAAAGACGGCGTGATAGACATATTCGACTTGATAAGGATAAGGGATATGATACTCAAGAGGTGACGGACAATTGACAGTTGACAATGTACAATTGACAATTACGGGGGGTAACCACGAAATACACTAAAACCACGAAATGTTTATTAAGGACGGTATGCACGGGGGCGACGACAATTGACAATTTACAATGAACAATGTACAGTTATTGTAAATACAGTTTTTGAGTCAATATTGAGTAAGGATTTATAATTTCAAGCCCTGTAGGGTACGCACCCCCGTGCGTACCGTCCTATGTGTAATCCCGCAAATTACGGTAGGGGCGGCAATCTGCCGCCCGTTGTTATCGCGGCGGCGGGTGTTTTTCTCCGTTGTTATCGCAGTGTCGGAGTGGTCTTGTAGGGATGAGGGTGAGATATAATGAAAAATGATGAACGACAAATGATAAATACAAAAAATGCCGCAAACTCTGTGCATTTCCTTTAATTTATCATTTACAATTCATCATTCATCATTCTTCATTGCCCGTAAGGGCATTTTTTGGCTGGGGTGGAAGGATTTGAACCCTCGGAATGTCAGAGCCAGAATCTGATGCCTTACCGCTTGGCGACACCCCAATACCATATATGCTGTGCCTCTGCATACCTTTGCTCGGACACATTTGTTATTATAACTCAAAAAAATACATTTGTCAAATATATTTTTTTCACACCGTCCCTACCTCGGCAGCTGTTGTCCGATAAGGCCGTAGAATGCCATTGAGATTATGCCTATGTATATCAATGTTATCGGGAATCCTCGGAATGATTTTGGTATGAACTCGCTGTTGAGATGCTTGTGTGCCACCGCTAAAAGAAGTACCGCCATCAAAAATCCGATACCCATTCCGATGCCGAAACCGATGTGCCCCGCAAAATCCATGTCGCTGCCTGCTGAGATGAGTATGGCGCCCAGTACAGAACAGTTGAGGGCGGATAGATGTATCATCGAAAGGACAGACTCAGCCCATTTGGGGAAAAATCTTCTTACAATCAGCACGGTTGCGATATAAACAACAGCGATTACGGTGATATAGACTATCGGCGTGTAGCTGTAACCGATGGTGATTCTCATTCGTCCGAGCAGTGAGGTCAAGCCATAGACCGACAGCGATGAGAATAGCATAATGATGGTGAGAACAAAGGAAAAAACAAAATAATTCATCTTATTTCTTATTATGTAAAGCACGGTCGAGCTGCCCAAGGCCCTTGAAAATATTATGTTCTCAAGAAAAACTGCTACCAGTGAAAACTGCAGCATACGTCCCGCAAAGGATAGAAGAGCATCTATCATATCAATCATTACTCCTTTGGCGTTTTATTTTTATCCGCTGCATAGCGGCGGCGAAAAACCCTATTATGATAAATCCGCTGAATGGCAGAGACAATGCCGGAATATCGAAAGCACCGCTGACCAGTCTGCCCCAAATCATGCCTGTGCCTAAGAACTCACGGACAAGACCGACAAGGCATATAACCAGATTGAATCCGAGTATATGAGAGCCGAGATCCAGAATCATATCGGTCATATTTTCTTTATGAAAACGGGATCCGCTCTTCTGCACAACCAGCGAATTTGTCACGAGTATGGGCAGAAAAATCCCCAGTACAACAATAATATCGGGAAAAATATATCTTATGAGCATGGACGCGGGAATAAACAAGCCCGCCGCAATCATAGTGTTTATTATTGCTTTTAAGACATAGGGAACGCTGTCGGGGATCGTCCGTGAAATCAACACCCCGAAAAATGTGATTATCGTAAACACGATAGAGATAGCAACGGCGTTTTTCAGCCCCGTTCCCATAACAACGACAGGGGCCAGCACCAATCCTCGTTCCAGGACTGTGTTTGATAAAAACACACCGCTTTTGCTATAGTTCTTCTTGATCGGTCTGTCCATCAGACTTGTCACCATCCTTTTTCCTTATATCGTTTATTTTCTCGCTTATTTTTTTGACAGTCAACAGTGTCAGGCGTTTTATATGTCTGCCCAGCCATATGAGTGTCTTTACGGTTATTCTTACGATAGTCTTAATAAATTTCCATATCTTTTTATAGAGAGAATCGGCATAGTCGTCGCAGAATCCTGTTAATGCGTTGACTATGAGCATGGCATAGACAAATCCAAATTCGGTCTTTCCGTAATAGCGGAAGAGCATCGCAAAGAACCCCAGCATCAGCCCGAAGAGAACCCGTCCTTTGTTTGTGACGGGGATCAGAGCAGGGTCGGTCGCTATAAATATACTGCCGAAAACAAGCACTCCTGCGATCGTCTCGTAGACCAGCGAATCGAGCGGGCCTGTATTGACCCGCTGAACTATCAGGGCAAAGAGCGATGAAGTCACAAACATTGCGGCAGGAATCTCAAACGGGATGGTCTTTCGCAGAATCAGGAATATTCCGCAGGCAACCAGTACCGCCATAATCCCGGCGCCCATCGGCCCCGCAAAATTCCCGAGAATGGCCTCCATATACCCGACATAGGGTCTGCCATCGTTCTTGAGTGTATGCAGCAGCGAATTGTGGAAGGAAACATCGGTCAATGTTTCGGGGTTAAGTCTTAGCGGAAGACGCTCAAACGGCTTTGTGTACCTAAAGACCAGATCAGGCCAGCAGAGTCCCAAGAACCCCAATCCTACCGCTGCGGGGTTAAAGATATTTATTCCGGCGCCGCCGAAGCAGTATTTACCAAGCAGTAACGCAATAAACACACCCGCAGGTATTATCCAGTATGGGGCGGCGGCAGGAAGCAGGATGGTAATTATCATAGCGGTTATGTATGAGGAATAGTCGTACTTTTCTCTTTTTCCCAGCCCAAACGCAAGCAAGAATATCTTGTCCGCCAAAAATGCTGACAGATACGCAATGACAAGCATTATGAGAACCCGTGGGCCATACAAGACAGCGGCAACGGCATATAACACGCTCAATGTCAAAAAGACATCGGCGAGCTTTTTTTTCTGCATAGCAACCCTTGTTTTCAAATAAAATCCGCTCCTTTCAATTTCGGTTGCTGTAGGGGAACGGTCTGCGACCGTTCCGCAGTTCGGTCTGTGACCGTTCTGCGGACGAACGCAGTTCGTCCCTACAGATTTATTTCAATGAGGTGGTTACATGACTGTTGAACTTATGAATAACAAAACCGTTATGATAACCCTTACCCGTGAGGATATGGAGGATATGTTTTTGTCCTATGAGAGCATGAGACGAGAGAGCGAGTTTACCCGTGGAACCATTCTGAGAATCATCAAGAGAGCGGAACGGGCAACCAATCTCGATTTTACCCGGCAAAATATCTTTGTAGAGATACTGCCGCATATAAACGGAGGATGTGTTCTGTTCATACATATAACAAAATCCCGCAAGACAAAGAAATATAAAAACGAAACAAATTCACCGCTGATATTCAAGCTGTCCGACATACGACAGCTGGAAAACGCCTGTATGCGATTGTTTAGGCAGGTAAACCATCTTATACTAAAGAGCCGTATATACAGCCGTAATGAGATCTATTATTTAGTGGTCTATACCTACTTCAAACTCGACCACAAAATCATCGCCGTAGCAGGAGAGTTCGGTCTGCTCGATGGCCGAGGAGAACTGCGTCATTCGCAGATAAAAGAAATATCCGAGATCGTAATAACCGACAACGCCGTACAGAAAATAGCGGAGATAGGTTAGGGTGTTTTTCCCCGCAACCCCCCTATAGCCCCCATTACATCCCCACTCTCGAATATGTAAGAGCCCGAGACGAGGATGTCGGTGCCTGCTTTTATCGCTAAGGGGGCGGTGTCGAGATTGATTCCGCCGTCAACGCTGATGAGAGTGTCGAGACTGCGGGATGTGATTTCTTTTTTGATTGCCGATATTTTGTCCAAAACCGCAGGTATGAAGGCCTGTCCGCCGAATCCGGGCCGGACGGTCATAACCAAAACCATGTCGGCATATTCGAGATAGGGCAGCAATAATTCGTGCGGGGTATCGGGGTTGAGCGAAATGCCTGTTCCCAGTCCGAGTTTTTTTATTTTTATCAGTGTATCGGCAATATCGCTGTCCGATTCAACATGGATGGTGATTATATCGGCTCCTGCTTGGGCAAAATCATCTATATACAGATGAGGGTGTTCTACCATCAGATGCACATCAAAGGGCAGTTTTGACACACCCCGTATACATTTTATCACAGGCGCGCCTATCGTTATGTTGGGAACAAAATGCCCGTCCATCACATCTATATGGAGCAAATCGGCCCCGCCCGCTTCCGCCCGCATTATCTCTGCGGAGAGACAGGCAAAGTCGCAAGAAAGAATCGAAGCCGCAATCTTTACCATAATAAACCCCGTTTAACACATACTATAATCCATACTATATATAAGAGTATATTTTATTATTATATATTTGTCAAGTCTCCCTTTACTTTTACAAATTATTGTGATAAAATGATTCCAAAATAAATTTTACAAGGAGAATGAAAAATGCAGTACATAAAATTCCCGGGGTCTGACCTCATGCTGAGCAAACTCGGATTCGGTCTGATGAGACTACCAAACAAGGATGGTCATATCGATTTTGCCGAGGCACATAAGATGACCGATCACGCCATAGAGAATGGGGTGAACTATCTTGACACAGCCTATTTTTATCATCACAGAGAATCGGAACTATTCTTAAAAGAGGTTCTCGAGAGACACGGCCGCTCAAATCTCTACATAGCCGACAAACTTCCTGTAGGAGACTGCAAAGAAGAATCTGATGTCGAGAGAATAGTAAATCACCAATGCGAGAAGTTAGGGACTGACCACATAGATTTCTATATGTTCCATGGGCTTGGCAAGGGCAGCTGGCAGAGGGTGCAGGAGCTTGACGCATATAAAAAGCTATGGGATATGCAAAAACAGGGACGGTTTAAACACGTCGGATTCTCATTCCACGATTCTCCCGAGGTGCTGGACGAGATACTGTCATACGGCAAATGGGATTTTGTAATGATTCCTTTTAATTATTATGATTTCAAAGGCGGCAGACAGGAACAACAGTATGAGGTAATAAAAAAGCACAATGTACCCATGCTTGTTATGGAGGGCGTCCGTGGAGGAAGTCTTTCCAACCTGCCAAGGGGTCTGAATAGTATGTTTACCGACTTTGCCCCCGATATGTCGGTATCGTCCTGGGCGCTGAGGTTTGCCGCATCCTTCGAGAATGTGTATGTAACATTATCGGGAATGTCAACCATGGAGCAGGTCAAGGATAACCTGAAAACATTCAGCCAATTCAAGAGCATGACCAAGGAAGAGAACGATCTGATCTTCGAGATGCTAAAGGAAATGCACAATGTTGAGCAGATAGCCTGCACCAGCTGCAACTATTGCGACAAATGCCCTGAGAATATAGAAATATCAAGATGCTTCAGATCATATAATGAGTTTAAGGTGACCGAGAATCAGGGGTCTCTCAATAATAATTTTAAGGATATGAAGAACAAGGACCGCCATCCCGACAAATGCACAAATTGCAGAGTTTGTGTAGAGATCTGTCCCCAGCATCTTGACATACCGACCGAATTTAAAAAGGTTTTGGAGCTTGTAACCGAGAATTGAAGACTGAGAATTGAGGTTTGTTGTAATATATGGATCTAAAGGCTATCTTAAAGGACAAAAGCCACATACATTTTATCGGAATCGGGGGATCGGGTATGTTCCCGTTGGTTCAGATACTGCATAGCAAGGGTAAGCAGATTTCGGGAACCGACAATAACCCAAGCGATACTCTGAGCAAGGTCAAAGAGATGGGTATCAAGGTATATATGGAGCATACCCCTGATAATATCAGGGGTGCCGATCTGATTATATACTCGGCCGCTATCATGGAGGATAACCCCGAACTGATCGCCGCCAAATCGAGCGATGCCGTCTGTATCGGGCGTTCCGAGTTGCTGGGAGCCGTCACCGCTGAGTATGGCAACGCCATCTGCGTTTGCGGTACACACGGCAAGACCACGGCAACCTCTATGATCACCCAAATAATGATGACGGCCGGAGAGGATCCCTCCGCCGTTATCGGGGGCAGGCTGGAGGTTATCGGGGGCAGCGGCAGGGTTGGCAGCAGCGATATGCTTGTATGCGAGGCGTGTGAATTTGCCGATACGTTTCTGATGCTATGGCCCGACATCAGTCTGGTTTTGAATATAGACGAGGACCATCTTGATTATTTTAAAAATCTCGACAACCTTATTCTGTCTTTCTCTAAATTTATCGCCAAAACCTCACGGGCCGTCATAATCAACGGCGACGACGAAAATTCGCTAAAGGCCGCCAAAGACTGCCCCGTTCCGCTATACACCTTTGGACTTAGCCATAACAACGATTTTTACCCCGACAACATAACCACGGATGAAAATTTTGTTACACATTTTGATTTTATATCGGGGGGTCAAAAACTCACCCGGCTCAGGCTCTCTGTGCCCGGACGTCACAATCTGCTCAACGCCGTTGCCGCCTGTGCGGCCGCCGTTACCGCCGGACTTGCACCAGGCAAACTGGATGGTCTTGAGCAATACAAGGGCGTTGCAAGGCGTTTTGAGATTCTAGGTGAATACAACGGGGCGGTAATCGCCGATGATTATGCCCACCATCCCGCTGAGGTTGAAGCAACCCTCACAACGGCAAGATCGCTGGGATTTGACCGCATTATAGCGATACATCAGCCCTTCACCTATTCACGCACGGCCGCACTCAAGAACGAATTTGCAAGGTCACTGTCGATAGCCGATGTTGTGATATTGTCCGATATAATGGGATCCCGTGAAAAAAACACATACGGGATACACTCGCAGGATCTTGCGGATCTGATCACGGGAGCGAAATATTTCAGCGGATTTGACCAAATAGCAGAGTACACCAAGAGCATAGCGAAAAAAGGAGACCTCGTAATAACACTCGGATGCGGGGATGTATATAAGATAGGGAAGAGGATAACAATGCAGAATGCAGAATGCAGAATGCAGAAAAAAATATCTTGATATAGGGTATTGACAGCGGGCAATATTAGTGATAGAATATAGACAAGTTACTAAAACACAGTTACTTTGTTACGGAGAAGTACTCAAGTTGGTGACGAGGCGCCCCTGCTAAGGGTGTAGGTCGGGTAACCGGCGCGGGAGTTCGAGTCTCCCCTTCTCCGCCAAAAAATGCCCTCACGGGCAATGAAGAATGATAAATGATGAATTGTAGATGATAAATTAAAGGAAACGCACAGGGTTGGCGGCATTTTTTGTATTTATCATTCATCATTAGCGTAAGCGAATCATTCATCATTTTTTATTTTAAGGACACATGAAAAATTATGAAAAAGTCATTGCGTTTGGGAATTTGTTTGGCGATTCCTTTTGTTTTAGTTTTGTGCATACTGTTTGTTGATCTGTTGGTATCCTTTGTCCAATTATTGGATCCATGTCCTCTTTGGTCAATAACAGGCATATATTGTCCGGCCTGCGGAGCTACACGGGGTGTTTCGGCACTTTTTAAGGGGGATGTCGTCACTTCTCTCAGATACAATGTATGGATTGTCTTTTCTTTTGTTTTGGGACTGGGTCTTTATGCAGAATTTGTTCTAAAAACATTTGGTATTCGCATCAAAATAATCCCTAAAAATGACATTTTCATATACACAGTCTTAGGATTGTCTGTGATTTATTTTATAGTACGCAACCTTATACCCAATCTTATTCCCGCAACATAACCGACCTCACTTATACGGTACGCACGGGTTGCGTACCGTATCTATAATATGAATTGAAGGAGATTTTACAATGACAGCACAACAGGCCTTTGATATAATAAAAAGGGATGCCGCAACGATATATTCGGAGGAGGGTTTGCATAAAAAACTCACCTCAGGCAAAAAACTGCGGATAAAATACGGAGCCGATCCCAGCCGCCCCGATCTGCATTTGGGTCACACTGTCGCACTTAGAAAACTGCGGCTCTTGCAGAATCTCGGACATGAGATAATATTTCTCATAGGAGATTTCACCGGAATGATAGGAGATCCGTCGGGTAAAAGCAAGACCCGAACCCCACTCACCTTTGAGGAAACACGGGCAAATGCCCAAACATATCTCAAACAGCTTACAAAAATAATAGACAAAGACAAGACAAGGGTTGTCTACAATTCCGACTGGCTTAGTAAAATGAATTTTGCGGATGTGTTGAAACTTGCGGGCAAATATACCGTCGCCCGAATCATGGAGCGTGACGATTTCGCCAAGCGCTATAGCGAGAACCACTCGATAGGTCTGCATGAGATTTTCT
>Ga0099364_10005108_pt1 | contig 19603 bp, 20 predicted proteins | sample TergutTh196P3_FD_73070 | JGI IMG/M metagenome (GOLD analysis project Ga0099364, IMG submission 73070) | Microcerotermes parvus P3 segment gut microbial communities from Pointe-Noire, Republic of the Congo - Th196 P3 | ecosystem: Host-associated > Arthropoda: Insects > Digestive system > Gut ... | reverse complement strand
AAGAATCCAGATCTACGAGGGTCTTGTAATTGCATTCAAGAATTCCAGAGTAGGAAAAACTTTCACAGTAAGAAAAAACTCCTACGGTGTCGGAGTGGAAAGGGTTTTCCCCCTTCATTCACCCAGGGTTGCCAGAGTGGAACTTCTGCGTCCCGGTAAGGTAAGACGCGCCAAGCTCTACTATATCAGGGACAAGATCGGTAAGGGTGCAAAAATTAAAGAGCTTATTGTTTCAAAGAAGGCAAAAGCCAGAGCTGCCGCCTCTGCTGCAGAAGCCGCTTCCAATACAGAAGCCTAAGCCGGTAATCTCCGGCTCCCATGAAAGTTTTAGGTTGATACATTGCCGGGGACAAAAATTCCCTCAGAAATTCCCGTAAAAATCCCCGCAGGGCAGGATGAGCTAACATTACTCAAAAAAAAGATCACTGAAGCCGGGCAGGCTGCCATAGCACCCAGCGGGAAATTTCCCAGTGAAAAAGTTCCCGGCGGAAAAGTTCCTGTCCAAAAAGCCAATATACAGGAAAAGCCCCCTGTAACAAATTTAAATACCCAGGCTCCAAATTCTCCTGCCCCTGCAGCATCATCCGGCGGTGCGGCGGAAAGCTCAAACAATACGGCATTGCCTGCGAGGCTCTACTTCGCCGCCGCCGCGGCGGCCATGGGTTTTCCGCCCGACACGCTGAGTACTACACTAATGGCCTTTATGCGTTTTTTCTCCCTACCCCCAGCGATGCTGGGGAAGCTAAGGCGGGACCTTTTAAACAATATAAAAACATCGTCGCCTGTAAGTGCGGGAGAAAAAACTGCCCTGGAAGCCGCCGCTCTCGCGGCGGCGGCTGCTTTAGACAAGGGGGTGAAGCTGAGCCCTGAGGCTCTGGAGCGCTACGCTCAATATTTTAAACATGTCGGTGCAGTGGAGTTTTCCGGGGATGATGATCTATTGGATTTAATGAATTATTTTTCCGGAAACAGCGATCAAAGTTGGATGGTTTTTCCATTTGAAATAAATATGGAGGGGATAGAGTTAAGCGTTATCCTGAGAGTTTTAAAAAAGGGTTTGGATCCCGGCGGGGATAATGCTGCTCCCAAGGAAGGTGAGTGCCTGATTATTGATGTAAAGAGCAGCAAGAGAAACTGGCGTTTCATAGTAAGGAGTACAGGGAAAAAATTAAAGGCAGATATTTTTATTAATCCTTCTGTGTCAGAAAAATCTTTAAAGTTTTTGGCTAATAAGGCAAAGGCATTCTTTGGAGACCTGGAAATCCGGGTATTTAATGCGGAAAATGATGATAAGGAAATTTTTTCCTGGATGGAACTCTTTAATGAGCCCTTGCCTATGGTTGATAAAGAGGTATAATAAATTCAGGTGAAGAAAGCTTCTGCAATTGTATATAATCCCGAAGAAGGCGTGCCGAAACTTTTGGCAAAGGGCAGGGGAGTGGATGCAGAAAAAATTATTTCCCTTGCAAAAGAAGCCGGTGTGGAAGTTGTGGAAGACAGCACCCTCGCCTCCCTTTTGGATGCGGGAGTAAACCCCGGAGATTTTGTTCCATACTGGTGCTGGGAAGCTCTGGCAAAAATACTGGCATTTGTTTTATCAGAGGAAAGTAAGTGAACAGGTATTTGATTAATGACCTAAAAGAAGGAATGGTTTTCTCTGAGTCAATTTTTATTGAAGGGGATCACCTTCTTTTTCCTGCGGGGATTGCAATCAAGGAGAAAGATATTAGCCGCATAAAATCCTGGGGTCTGGATTTTATTGAAACAAACGGCATTATACTTTCCATGCCGGCAAAGCCAAAGGTGAGTGTTACGTCCCATCCCGGGGTAGGAGATAATTCAGAAAGCTATAAAATTTACAGTTATATAATTGATAAAATAAATGTGTTCTGTAACAGTATAACTGCCAGTATCCCTGTAGACTCAAATACCATAAACCTGATATCCACCCAAATTTTAAAGGCAATCCGGGATCAGAGATCGTCCTTTGTGGGTTTTATCCTGGGCGGAGAAATCAAGGGAAAGGCAACTGCAAAGAGTTATGTAAATACAGCAATTTTATCTGCGCTGATTGCAATAGAAATGAAGCTGCCTCACCATAAGGTATTGTATGTGATTAGTGGCGCCCTCCTGCATGATGTGGGGATGTTAAGGCTGCCAAAGGCAATTGTGGAGAAAAAAGGGGTACTTTCTGCCGGCGAGGTTCAGCGCATACAATCGCATACCCTGCATGCCTATAGAATTGTCAGTAAGGAAATGAACTTCCCCCCTGATGTCGGGGTTATAGTACTTCATCATCATGAAAGGTGGGACGGAACCGGGTACCCAAGGGCATTAAAGGGAGAAGCTATCGATCTGGGAGCCAGAATTGTGTCTGTGGCAGATGCCTTTGAGGCGATGATCAGCCAAAAACCCTACCGGAACTCCATGATTGGCTACCAGGCCATGAAAAACCTGCTTTCGGACAATTTAAAACGCTTCGATCCCAATGTAATAAAGGCTTTTATTACAACCATGGGGATCTATCCCATTGGATCCATTGTTTTATTGAACAATGGCATATATGCCAGGGTGGAAGAAGTGGAATCATCTGCACCCTTAAGACCTAAAATAAGGGTACTAATCAATGAAGCAGGAGAGATTTTTAAGCAAAACGAAGGCAAATTGATCGATTTGTTGGTGGAAAAGACCCTTTTTATCTCAAAGGCAGTGGATCCAAAAGAGGTAATTTCAAAAAATGCCCAGTAAGGGCAGCTCCGGAGAGGAAGCTGCAGTCCGTTTTCTGGAAGAAAAGGGCATAAAAATAGTTCAAAAGAATTTTCGTACCCGCCGCGGGGAGATAGATATTATTGCCCTGGATGGAGATGCCCTTGTCTTTATTGAAGTGAAGTCCTGGAATTCCTATGGAATTGATTCCCTGGAATATGCCCTGGACAATAAAAAAAAGCAGAAGATCATAGAAACCTCTAAGTATTTCCTTTCCTCATATCGAGAATATAAGTATATGACTATCCGCTATGATGTTGTATTTATTTCCCCTATGGGAATTACCCATCTTGCATCAGCCTTTACGGAGGGTGTATGATAAGGGTTAGACAGAGAGCTTCATTCAGGCTTGAAGAATTAACTTCCTCCGGAATAAGTAAACTGGAGATCCTGCGTGATCAAATAAACAATGAAGATTACCTGTGCGAGGCAATTCAAAGGATTGCATTGATCATCAGTAATGAGCTGCTTGATCTGCCACAGGGGGGAAGATCTTATGAACGGCAGCGGAAAAGCCGGCAATGGTCGCGGAAATAACAAAAAACGTTATTTTGGGCGGCAGAACAATGAAAAAAACGAAAACCCCAAAAATAAACCCAGGCATAAGCAAAATAGAAGAAGAGGCAATAATCCCGGGATTGAAAAACCTGTTGAAGCAGAAAGGTTAAAATGGACAGCGCCAAAGCTAAACACAGATCCCCTGCCTGTGCCGGATTGTTCCTGGTGCGGGAAACCCATACGGGATATTTCCCAGGCAATCAGTGATAAGAATACCGGCTCACCTGTACATTTTGACTGCGTCACTGCAAGACTCAGCGAAAACGAGAAGCTGGAAAAAGGGGATACACTTAGCTATATTGGGGGTGGCCGTTTTGGTATTGTGAACTTTGGGAATTCCAGTTCACAGGAAGGCGGCAGTTTTACAATAAAAAAAATTATAGAATGGGAGAAGAATGATTCAAAAGCTCTCTGGCGCGAAGAGATCAGTGAACATTATTCAGTAACGTAATGCAAGATTTTGATGATGATTATATTTTCTTATCCGATCCCAAAATAGTCGAGAATAAAGACTATCTTAATGATCTGGGTGTCTTAAGCTATGTTGATTCCCTGGAACAGGAAATCCATGACAAGCAGAGCCTCCTTAGCGGCGTACTTGATATTTTTAACCGTACTACGATTAACGATATAATCGAGGCTACCGTCAGGCAGATTACCAGCCGTTTTTTACCTTCTTTAACTGTCTTTTTATGGAAGCCCCTAATGAACAGGGAAGAAATAATTATTAAGTCCTACCAGGATAATGAAATTGTAGATTTGGATTTAAAACTGGATAATATAAACAGCCTGGAACCATTTTTCCAGGTCTTTCCCCGGCCTATTGCCTATCAATTATTTTCCTATGAATTGGGAGCAAACCTTGTTACGAAGACTCTGGACACTTTAAAGCCGGAACTTATAATTCCTATCCTGGGACCTTCCGGCCTTTACGGGCTTGTACTTCTGGGAGAAAAAAGTGAAGGCACCGGTTATACCCATTCTGAACTTCTTTACCTCCATAACCTCATGTCCTTTGTTTCCAAGGCTGTTCAAAACAACCTCCATTATGAAAGAACCCTGAGGGACGGGAAAACCGGTTTATACAATAATGGTTTTTTTATGACCAGGTTAAGCGAAGAAGTTTCCCGATCCAGCCGTAATCAGTCCAAGGCATCTGTAATAATTCTGGATGTGGATAAGTTCAAAAACTTTAACGATACCTACGGGCATATTGCCGGAGACAGGGTTCTGGAAAATCTTGCCCTGGCCATTAAACAGGGGATCAGGCTTGCAGATGTGGCATCCCGTTTTGGCGGTGAGGAATTTACCATACTTTTACCGGAGTCCGATATAGACACTGCCTGGCTTGTTGCAGAGAGGTTAAGAAAAATGGTGGAGAAGATGGAAATTGAGTGGGATCCTCCCCTGCCCAAGGTGACAATCTCCCTGGGAACTTTCACCTTTGACTTTGAAACACAATTGAGTGCAGAAGAAATTGTGAACAGGGCAGATGCTGCCATGTATCATTCCAAGCAGAACGGCAGAAACAAAACCACAATTTGGGAACCCGGATTACCCCTTAAGAACAATATTCACGCATAGGCCTTTTGTATTTTCCTTGCCAGGGTATTGCGGCTTCTTTCCTTGGTCAGAAGATAGCTGTACTTAAAGTCCAGTCCGCTGCCTTCTTTTTTTAATGCCTTTATATGTGCTTTTCTTAATTCGCCGTGCATGGGGTTACTCATCATTAATTCAGGGGCTGTATGCACAATATAGTCCGGGCTTTCCTGCCCGTAGAACTCTATCCCGTCTTCCGCTGCATAGGATTTATGATCCGGCTCTGCATGGGGGAAATCAGCTTCCCTGTACTGCTTGGAGGCATAAAACCTCGCAGTCCCTGTGCTTGTAACCCAGTATGCCGTATAACGCTCTCCCTTCTCATTTTTTCTTTTATCCCAGCCCAGAAGGAGCAGCCCGTTACGCTGAAGCGAGGGGCGGAAATCGGGAATCTCCGGGGGCAGAATAACTCCGGGCCGGGCATCGTATGGCAGCTCATTATCTTCTTCAAAGGAGTAATCCAAATCACTGACCGGCTCTGTCCCCGGGAAGGGGATTATATTCCCCTTAAATCCGGAAACAAGGTTAGGCTCGTAATTTACTCCAATTAATTCTATATCATCGTAAAGCTGGCCAAGTTCATAGACCATCCTTGCGATCCTGTTTTTGAAAATCTGAAGAATTGAATTTTTTTTCATATTTAACTCTCCCACGAAACAAATTTACGGATTTCAGGGAGCCGAGTCAAATTTTTTTTGGCTTTATTCGGGTTTTTTTACTTAAAATTTATCAATTTTTTACTTTTTGAACTCTCAATGGCATTAAATACCATGGTGATACTATGTATATTGTCCCGGCAGTCTGTCTGAGGTCTTATTCTCTTTTCAAGAGATCCCTTTTCAAGGGCTTCAAACATCTCGCCAAGGCAGCCTGAATGCCCTGTATTATCCATTTGTTCAACAGGAATCTCATTCGCCTTTAAAGGGTCTGCTCCAAATGGTGCTTTTTTCCCGTCCCAGTATAGTTCGTTCTTCCCGTCCCAGAACACTGTTCCTTCACTGCAGCTAATCCGCCATTCGGAGTTCCAGGGGGTGAGAAGCCCTGTTGCACACCAGGAGCCTCGGTAGTCGAACACCGTTCCGTCTTCCATTTCAAATATAGAGACCGCATTTGCGTCCCCTGCATACCAGGACCAGGCTGGGTTAAACTCATGGCAGAAAACTGTCTTTGCATTTGCACCGCTCAGATAGCGGGCTGCATCGAAGGTATGTATGGACATGTCCAGGATTAAAGGGCTTTCCATTTGATCCCTGAAACCGCCGAAGCGGGGGTTTAACTGAAAGTTTGCAGATATCTGCCCTATGTTGCCTATTTCATTTGATCTTAAGAATTTTTTCAATGCTGCAATTTCTGGGACATAGCGGTAATTCTGCATTACAAAGTATTCTTTTTTATTGTCATCCGAGCATTGAATCATTTTTTCGGCATCTTCCTGGTTTTCCGCCATGGGTTTTTCACCGAAAACGTGGAGCCCTGCTTTTAACGCAGTAGTCACTGTTTTATAATGAAATTCCGGCGGGGTAATATCAAAGACTATGTCTGCATCTTCTGTGTTACAGGCCTCTTCCAGTGAAGTATAAACATTGCAGTTTAAATTATGTTCGTCCTTCTTTGCACCGGCTTTTCCATCAGCTGGATCTACAAGGGCAATAATCCGGCAGTCTTCGCGTTTTAATACAGGATTTATCCAGGCATTGGACATTCCGCCGCAGCCTGCAACAATGATTTTTTTCATACTAGTATTCCAGATTCGGTACAAATTCTCCGCCACGGCAGTTTTTAAGATAATTCAATCCATGAACCTGCCCGACATATTCCAGATCTCCCCTGTACACAGGATCATGCCAGCCTTCTATATCTATGCTTCCCTTATAACCGTTCATTCTCAGTATGCTTATTATGTCCGTCCAGTTACTGTCACCGAAACCGGGGGTTCTGTGCCAGACATACTGCTCGCCGGAATGGGTTCCCTTTTCGCGGATAAGATCCCAGGCAATGGTAGCATCCTTGCCATGCACATTGAAGATCTTTTTTGCCCATTTCCTGAGCTGGGGAATCGGCTCCACCAGCTGCACCATCTGATGGCAGGGTTCCCATTGCAGTCCCAGGTTTTTTTCCGGAACTGCGTTAAACATCATTTCCCAGGCCTTTGGCGTAAAGGCTATATTCCAGTCGCCTCTGTCCCAGTTGCCGTGCATATCGCAATTCTCAAAGGCAAGGCGTACATTTTTGCCGGCTGCCTGTTTGGCAAGGCCGGAAAAAACCTGGCTGAACATGGGCAGAGATTCTTCCACCGGCTTATCGATAATGCGCCCGGTGAATCCTGTTACAAGGTCTGTACCAAACAGCTCGGCTGCATCAATAAGCCTTGCCCAGCTCTCCCTGGCACTGTCTCCCCTCTCACCGTCTATGAGGGGATTCCCGTATACCGAGATGCAGGAGATCACTGCGTTTGAGCCTTCCAGTATTTTTTTTACATCTCTTGCAAGTGCATTTAAATCACAGTCACCGACTTTTTCCCAGAAAGTAATAGAGAAAGATTCAAAGCCGTAAGTTAAAAGCTTTGCCATGGTCTTGTTTACACTTTCTGCTTTTACAAGAGTACCAATCTTAATTTCGTGCATATATTACCTCATTAAAGTAAGGGGATTTACTGTAACTCCGTCTTTGTAAACTGTGAAGTGAAGGTGAGGTCCGGTAACTCTGCCGGAGATTCCGACATCGCCGATTCTCTGACCAGTGGCAACATAGGCTCCTGCCCTTACCCTGACTGTGCTAAGGTGGGCGTATAAAGTGCGGTAACCGGAGTGATGGTTTATTATCAGGTAGTTGCCGTAAACACCATCATAACCTACATGAGCCACACGCCCGGACATTGCTGCAACAATTGGAGTGCCTATGGTACCTCCAATATCTATCCCTGTGTGAAACTGTCTTATACCACTGCCGAAGGGATCCAGCCGCCAGCCGTAAGGTGAAGTAATGCGCCCCCTGGAGGGCCAGAGGAAGAGATCTCCGTTTATTTCCTGCCGTCTTACCCAGTCCATTCTGCCTTCAGGAATAAAAATATTCATTCCGGCATTTATATTTTCCGAAAAAAGTTCGTTTACTGTTGTGATTCTTTCAACTGTAGTGCCGTATTGTTCTGCTATTTCTACCAGGGTATCACCCTGTCTTACCTGGTAATAAATTCCGTCCTGGTTTGGGATTCTAAGATTCTGCCCTATCTGCAGCAGCCTTGTATTGTTTATATTGTTCACTGAAACCAGGGTATCTTCGTTTAAGCCTGTCATTATTGCGATATGGCCGATTATATCACCGCTCTGCAGGGTATATGAACTAAAAGTAAGCACCTGAGGCATTGAATAGTCCTCGGGTTCGGGGATTCCAATGAAATCAGGATCAAATTCAGGATCAAAATCGAAAAAAAACTCTCCCTGGAACAGGCTTTCGTTATTTATGCTTCCGCCCATACCGTTTTCCATTTCTCCCGGCACAGAAGAAAGCAGGCTGGATTCACCTTTTACGGTGATAAGCAGAAAATTATCCCAGGGTATATAAATTATTAGGGTTAAGATTAAACATAAACGTAAAAGAAGGTTCTCTTTTACCCTGTCAAACATTGATTTTCACCTTTTTCATTTCTCAACTCTAATTTTCGGCATGTTTGCGGTTTCTCACCCATGATAACATGAAATTCCTTTTATTACCAGCAGATTACATAAGTATATTTTTTTTTGTATAATACGGTTAAAATGAACTATATTAATATTATCCAATTATACAGGATGGAAAATTATGATAAAGATGATTACTGCATATACAGAAGAAGTGGACGAAATTGAAGACGGCATAGAAGAGATACTCACCCAGATAGATTTAAACGCCTTAAAAAAGAACAGTGTCGGCTTAATCACCTGCCATGTTGATTTTACCGATTCCGGCTTTATTGAAGAGCTCTGCAAAAAACTCCCCTTTAATATAATAGGCATGTCCACGCTGGGAAGTGCAAATAAATACGGACAGAGCATGTATGCACTTTCCCTCACAGTCCTCACCAGCGACGATATTAGTTTTGAAACTGCATCTACAGCTTCATTAAATGCAGAAAACCACAAGGCCGAGATCAAGGCCGCTTACTCCGCCGCTTCAGCAAAACTGCCGGGACCGCCCTCGCTTATTATTACATTTTTCCCCTTCCTCAGCGATGTAGACGGCGCGCATCTCCATATGGCATTTGATGAATGCTGCGGCGGCATTCCCTTCTGGGGGAGCCTCGGCTGTAATGTGGACGGGAGCTTTGAAAACTCCACTATTTTCCATAATGCGGAGATCAATAAATACTCCCTTTCCATGATACTTATTCACGGTGAAGTGGAACCTGAGTTTATTGTAGTTTCACTCCCTGGTGAAAATATTGGGAAAAACCGCGGACAGATCACAAAATCCGAAGGCTGTGTTTTAAAAGAGATCAACGGGCTCCCTGCACAAAAGTACCTGGAAACCCTGGGTATCATCATAAAGGAAGGCGCTCCGATTATTACTCCCCTCATGGTTTATTATGAGGGCAGCACTGAGCCTGTAGCCCTGGGCATGTACACTACTTACTCAGACGGGAGCTTCCTCTGCGGAGGGGAGATGCCCGTAGGGGCGATGATAGCCATAGGGGAAATTACCTCCGATGGTATTCTGGCAACTACAGGCAGGGGTCTAAGCCAGGTAATAAATTCCAGTAAAAAAGATGCAGCCCTGTTTTTACCCTGCATCAGCCGCTATTTAATGCTTGCTCCGAATCAGACTGATGAGCTCTCTTTAATTATTGATAAAATGGAAAACGGAAACCTAATGCCCTTTATGATTGGTTACTCCGGCGGAGAATTATGCCCTGTTAAAGATGAGGAAGGAATACTTCGCAACAGGTTTCATAATTATACATTCACAGCCTGTGTTTTATAGAGAACAATGGAAGATTATCAAAGCAAAATTGCCGAACTGGAAAAGGCATTAAGAAGAAAAGAAAGGGAAAACTCCCGCCTCACCATTGCCATAGAGCAGGAAAAGGTCTATGCCAATGCCAGAGCCAATATGACTGCTGCACATACCATTGCCCAAAGGGTGAGGGACAGATACCTGCAGCTTCTTTTGGATAACAGCAAGGATACAATAATCTGCTTTGATAATGCAGAGCGCATTGTTTTTTGTTCCAGCGCAATAATTAAACAGGGAAACCTGGAAGAAGGTGCGGAGAGCGGGAAGAAAATAGATGAACTTTTAAACGGTATTTGGGATGAAAATTTTATATACGGCTTTAATTCCAGATTATCCAAAGTACTCTCCGACAATGAATCGATTAACTTTCAGGCGGAAGCTTCGTTGGACGGAAGCGATGAAAAAAGAAAGTTCCAGATTAATTTCATTCCCATGAGTTCCAGCCAGGCAGGCATAGAAGGAGCCATGGCAATTTTCCATGATGTTACTGATATTGAAAGAGCCAGGGAAGATGCTGAAAGGGCAAGTGCCGCAAAGTCTGAGTTTCTTTCCAATATGAGCCATGAGATGCGCACCCCCATGAACGCCATCATAGGGATGACAGCCATTGCCAGGGATTCAGATTCCATGGAAAGGAAGGAGTACTGCCTTAACAAGATTGAAGACGCTTCCACGCATTTGTTAGGCGTAATAAATGATATCCTGGATATGTCAAAAATAGAGGCAAATAAACTGGAATTATCCTTTGAATGCTTTAACTTTGAAAAAATGATCCAGAAAGTTGTAAATGTAATTAACTTCAGGGTGGATGAAAAAAATCAGGTATTTACGGTAAAGCTGGATAAGGCCATACCAAATTCGCTTTTCGGAGATGACCAGAGGATTTCCCAGATTATTACAAACTTCCTTTCCAATGCCGTAAAATTTACTCCCCCCGGCGGTGTTATAAGCCTTAATGCATCCTTAAAGAGCGAGGAAAATGGTTTTTATACTACCCAGATTGAAGTAATTGACTCGGGGATAGGTATCAGTGACGAAGAACTGCCCCGCCTTTTTGCCTCTTTTGAGCAGGCGGAATCCGGCACTTCCCGGAAATTCGGAGGTACCGGGCTTGGGCTTCCCATTTCCAAGAGGCTGGTTGAGTTAATGGGCGGTGAGATCTGGGTAGAATCGGAAATCGGAATAGGTTCTACCTTTGCCTTTACCTTCCCTGCCGAGCAATGCGATTCAGGTAACGAAACCCGGCTTTCTTCTGAAATTAGCTGGGATAATGTGAGAATTCTCGTCGTAGATGATGCTCCGGAAACCCTGGAGTACTTCCGGGGCGAAGCAGAGAGATTAAATATTAAATGTGATCTTGCATTAAGCGGTGAGGAAGGGATAAGTCTAATTGAGAAAAACGGGGCTTATGATATTTATTTTATTGACTGGAAAATGCCCGGCATGAACGGCATTGAAGTGGCTTCCCGTGTCAAGAAAATCGATGTAAATAAATCTTCGATGGTAATTATGATCTCCGGTGTAGACTGGAATGTAATAGAAGAAGAGGCAAAGAAAGCCGGTGTTGATCGTTATCTGCAAAAGCCCCTGTTTCATTCAGACATTGTTGACTGCCTGAACGGATGCTTTGGAATAGACCGTGTAAAGATGGAGAAAGCCCAGGAGAAAAATTACGACTTCTCCGGTTCCCATATACTCCTCGTGGAAGATGTGGAAATAAACAGGGAAATTGTCCTTGCCCTGCTGGAACCCACCAGCATTTCCATTGACTGTGCAGTTAACGGGGTAGAGGCCGTAAAGATGTTTATTAATACAGGAAGACCCTATGATATGATCTTTATGGATATGCAGATGCCGGAAATGGACGGCCTCGAAGCTACACGCCGTATCAGGGAATATGAAGCTTTGCAGATAAATCAACCGTTGCAAGAAAACGTGCTGGAGAATGCTCCAGAAATGCGCATGGAGAATGCGGAGCATTCTCCGCGATTAGCGGGGCGACCGCAGGGAGTCCCGATAATCGCAATGACCGCGAATGTTTTTAGGGAAGACGTGGAAAAATGTCTGGAAGCAGGCATGAACGATCATATAGGCAAGCCTCTGGACATGGAAGAGGTAATGGAAAAACTCTGGCTTTATCTGAAAACTAAACCCCAAGAGCAAGTGAATCAATAAGCCCAATTAATAAATCCATTCCCTCTTTTCTGCCTGATAAACCGGAAAGCAGGTTTTTACTCTCACTTAAATATTTAAGACCCTGCTCTGCCGCCTCCTCCAATACCCCTGCCTCTTCCATGACAGAAATTAATTCCTCAACTTCCGGAGCTGTGGTGCCCAGGGATTTGGCGGACTTAAAACAAAGGGCAGCAAAGTCCCGCTTATGCGGATAACGGTGCAGGTACATTAATACAGGGAGGCTCTTTTTCCCCTCCACTATATCGTCACCTCTTTTTTTCCCGGGGACTCCTGTTTTTAAATTTTTTACATCGTCAATAATCTGAAAACCCACTCCCAGCTGTTCTGCAGCTGTCCCGAATTTTTCTGATAAATTTTTTACAGTTTTTTCGGTGGGTGAATTTATCTCCAATGCCGGTTCTGTAACTGCCGCTCCCAGATTTACGCCTAACACAGCGGCAAGCCGGGCAAGGCAGCCTGTCTTTAACCTGCACATTCTGTCGTATTCTTCAAGACCGGGCAGAGAAAGAAAATCCCTGTGCCAGGCTATATCCATCGCCTGCCCCAGATGCAAAGCCCGCATATGCAATGCCCAGATCTCCCATATTTTTTCTTTTATGCCCTTTGCAAAATATTCATTGTTCCAGGCAGAAAGGCAGGCAAGCGGCAGGAAGTACATAAATGTACCGGAATTAATTGCAGTATCCATGCCGTAAATTAAATGAACTGCCGGCTTGCCGCGGCGCTCATCGGCACTGTCTTCTATATCATCGTGAATTAAACTCGCGTTATGGGGAAATTCCACCAGGGGTGTCAGGGGCAGGATGCTTTTTGCTTCATCTTCACCTGCAATGCACTCACAGGAAAGGAGCATTAAAAGGGGACGCCATCTCTTCCCCCCCCTGTTCACCAAATCCCATCCGGGGCTTGTGAGAGAGGAAATCAAATCATGGGGAATTTTTGGGTCATCGGGGAGGATTCCTGTGAAGACATTTTTCATCCAATCCTTGCAGGGCTTTTCAGGCAGCCATTTTTTTATCTCTACTTCTATATCTTTAAGGCGGCTGTTATAATGATCATTCATGATAGTTTGAAATTATTGCATACATGGAGTTTTATGTCATCTTATTCCAAACCGGATCATTATTCCATAAAAGCTCAAAAAGAAGGCTACCCGGCAAGGTCTGTGTACAAGCTCAAGGAAATCGATGAAAAGTTTAAGCTCATTAGTTTTAAAGAGGCTGGAGGCGGCACATTTAAGATACTTGACCTGGGAGCAGCCCCCGGGAGCTGGAGCCTTTATATAATGAGGTCGTTGAAAAAGAAGCCTGCTTTTTTGCTTGCCGTTGACCTCTCACCGCTTTCACGGGAATATGACCAGGGCTTGTTCGATAAACCGGAATTTTCCTTCATTCAGGGGGATTTCACCCGGGATGATGTTCGTGAGGCAATTCTGTCCCAGGGTCCTTATAACCTGATTATAAGCGATGCAGCTCCGGCAACCTCCGGCAACCGTTCTCTTGATACCCTTCGTTCGCTAAGCCTGGGAGAAACTGCCCTGTATTATGCAGAAAACGCCCTGACTGCCGGAGGGAATTTCCTTATTAAGGTATTCCAGGGCGGCGAAACAGGGGATCTATTAAAAAAAACCAGGGAATTATTTTCCACGGCAAAGAGTTTTAAGCCTGCTGCCTGCAGACAGGGATCATTCGAAACTTATTTTATTGGCCTTGGTAAAAAAAATTTCAGCTGAAGTAACAGTTAAAATGCCTTATTTGTTTGTATTAATAAGTCGATAATGAATTAAAATACCACAGGGGAAAAATGTGAGAAAATTGCAAAAATATTCCGGTAAAAGTTTTATACCGGTGTTTCTGATATTGCTTTTTTTGGGAGGAACAATTCTTCCTGCCCAGACTACAGTCACAATAGAAACCGTACTGATTATGGTGAGTGATCTTCTTGCAGAAAGCAGATTTGACGAGGCAATAACAGTTTTTGACACCATTCCCTCCCCGGAACGCGACACTTCGCAGTTCAGGCTTTTACGGGCGTCGATTTTAAGCTCCGCCGGGCGTTATGCGGAAGCCCTGGCTATCGCACAGGCGGTAATTAGGGAAGAGCCGGGAAATACCGAGGCGATGTATGTAATATCGAATATAGAGGGAGCCCAGGGCAGGGACAGCCAGCAGAGGCTTCAGCTGGAAAATATACTAAGGACAGATCCAAATAATGCAGAGGCATTGATTGAACTTGGGAAAATTCACCTTCGAAACAGGAACTTAAGGGAGGCAGCAAGCAGTTTCCACAGGGTCTTTACAAACGACCAGGGAAACCTTGATGCCCTCCTGGGCCTGGGGCAGGTGTTCAGGATAAACAGAGAGTGGGATGAGGCTGAAATGTTCTTTAACCAGGCAGTGCGTCTTCACCCCAATTCCCCCGAGGCCTGGACAGAGAGAGCCAGGCTTTACAGGAACGCTGGCTTTGTGATTAACGCCCTTGATGATCTTGATACCGCCGCCCGGCTGGATCCCAACGATTACTGGATTGCCATAGAGAGGGGAACCCTGCTTCTGGAGATTGGACGGCGGACCCAGGCACTGGATGAATTCCAGCGTGCCATTGCATTGGACCCGAATGAATCCCAGGCTTATATTTACACCTCCGCCCTTAAAGATGAGTTTGGAGACCTTGACGGAGCCATGAACGATTATATCATGCTTGCAAGACTGCGGCCGGAATATTACTTTGCCTTTGAGGGGCTGGGGCTCCATTATATGAGGCTGGAACAATGGCCGGAAGCAAGGGATGCTTTTTTGGAAGCATACAGGCGTGCACCCGAAGACCATTATTTTGCACTCCTTGCAGCTATCAATATGGTTAGAATTGACATGACAGGATCCAGGCAGTTTTTGTCACAGGCAATTTCCCGTGTAAACAGGGAATCGCTTGAATGGTTCATGTTCCGGCTTTTTTATGATATGACAGCCATGAGTCATGCAGGGGAGCGGGATATGACAATGAGGCTGGACAGGGAAAGCAATCAGATTCTCAGAGCCAGAATGTTATTCTATATGGCTCAGTATTATGAGATCAGGGGCTCAACAGATTTGGCAAATACACATTATATGCTGGTTCATGATATGGATGTTAGAATGAGAGCCATACCGGAATGGCGTCTTATAGAGTGGATCTTAAGAAGCCGTAATTTAATGCCCAGTTAGATTGGAGCTTCAATGACTGACACAAAAATGCACATCAGTTTTAACGGAAGGGAAATTATACTTGTGGGTACTGCCCATGTTTCCCGTGACAGTATCAACGAAGTTATAGATATAATCCGCAATGAAAAACCAGACCTTGTCTGCGTGGAGCTCGACGAAGGCCGTTATGCGTCAATAACCGGCAGGGAGAACTGGGAAAAGCTGGATATGGTAAAGATATTCAGGGAGGGCAAGGGTTTTCTCCTAATGGCAAACCTTGTGCTTTCCGGTTTCCAGAGGCGCATGGGGGCAGAACTGGGAGTAAAGCCCGGAGACGAAATGAAGGCAGCTCTGGATACTGCTGCCGAACTCAATATCCCCCATGCGTTATGCGACAGGGAAGTGCAGATCACTCTGAGAAGAGCCTGGGCAAACTGCGGGCTCTGGAATAAAAGCAAACTCCTTGCCACCCTCTTAACAAGCGCCTTCAGCAAAGAAAAGCTCGATGCTGAAGAAATTGAAGATCTGAAAAAACGAAGCGAACTGGACGGCATGATGAAGGAACTCTCAGAGTTCCTCCCCGAAGTCAAAGAAACCCTGATTGACGAAAGGGACAGATACCTTGCTTCAAAAATCTGGACCAGTTCCCAGCCCTCACAGCGTGTTGTTGCCGTAGTGGGCGCAGGTCATATGCAGGGCATTAAAGATCACCTTGAAAAAATTTCCAAAGGCGAAAAGGAAGCAGATGTCTCCCTGTTAAATACTATTCCCAAAAAAGGAATTATCTCCGGAGCACTGCCTTTTCTAATCCCGGCAATAATAATCGGCCTGATGGCATTCGGCTTTATCAGGCATGGGGCAGATATGAGTTTTTCCATGCTTCGCCTCTGGTTTTTATGGAATGGCTCCCTTGCCGCCCTTGGAACCCTCATTGCCCTGGGGCATCCCCTTTCCATACTGGTTGCCTTCATTGCAGCACCCATTACTACAGTGACCCCCTTTCTGGGAGTGGGGATGTTCTCCGGTCTCGTTCAGGTTATCTTCAGAAAACCCCAGGTAAGGGATGCCCAAAACCTGATCGATGATACCGGCAGCCTTAGGGGTTTTTACCGCAACCGCATTACCCGCGCCCTCCTCGTTTTCTTTTTTACCCAGCTGGGAGGCGTAGCAGGAACCTTTATTACAGTCCCTGCCCTCGCCGCCGGGCTGTTTTCCTGAAAGATAAAAACAGTTGACAATCATATACAAACTTTGTATATTGTACCGCAGAGGTATAATTATATGGCAGTTTCAACAGTTAATATTTCTTTTCAGGATGAATTATTAATTCAGATAGATAAAATAGCAAAAAACGAATCAAGGAGCCGTTCTGAGTTAATCAGAGAAGCTGCCAGAATCTATATAGAAAGAAAGAAAAAATGGGAAAGCATTTTTTCCTATGGACGCAGTTTATCAAAAAAAAATAAATTTACAGAAGACGATGTAAACCAGGAAATTCTCAAATATAGAAAAGAAAAAGTAAAAAAATGAAAATTGTGCTGGATGCGAATATTTTCATTTCTGCATTTTTCTGGGGAGGGAACCCCAAAAAGATTTTTGATAGAATTATTTCCGGGTTTGATGATTTATATATATCTATTGAAATACTTGATGAAATTGAGGATGTTCTAAAAAGACCTAAATTTCATGCAGACCCTGATATGATTAATTATTATATTAGTTCCATTGAAGAGATTGGAAATAAAGTAACGCCCTGGGAAAAAATAAAAAGCGCCAGCAGAGATGAGAAAGACAACAAATACATAGAATGCGGAGCGGCTGCCAATGCAGATTATATAATCTCAGGTGATATTCATTTACTGGAATTAAAACATTTAAATGGTATGGAAATAATAAGTGCAAAGGATTACTTGGATAAAGTACAGGGGCAGTAATTTAAATTATTTTTCTGCCCCTGTATTCTGTTTTTTTGAATTTAGTCGACCGTCATTCCAATTCTTCTAAAACACTTGTTTCTTCCAGGCTCCTCTCGCTAAGCGAAAAAACCCGTCCCGCTTTTTTTACCGTAGAATCCCTGTGTGCGATAATCAGCACAGTCCTGTCCTGCATGAAGCTGTCCAGGCTCTCATGTATGGCTCTCTCATTTTCGTAGTCCAATGCGCTTGTCGCTTCATCCAGGATCAGTATGGGCGGGTTTTTCAGGAAGGCCCTGGCAATTGCAAGCCGCTGCCTCTGCCCGCCGGAAAGCCTGATTCCCCTCTGCCCGATTTCGGTATCATAACCCCTGGGGAGCTCTGTAATAAAATCATCTGCCTTTGCCATTTTTGCTGCATGAACAATTTCATCCCTCTTCGCGCCGTTTAAACCGTAAGCTATGTTTTCCATTACTGTTCCGTTAAAGAGGTAAACGTCCTGGGCAACCACCCCTATATTCCGGCGCAAAGTGTTTAGATCCATACCGCTAATATCCATACCGTCAATCAGAATTTTCCCTGCACTCAGTTCATAAAACCTGGGGATTAGTGAGCATAGGGTAGTCTTCCCGGCCCCCGATGAACCCACAAGGGCAATGGAGCTGCCTGCCGGAATGTCCAGCGAAATATTTTCAAAAACATTTTCCAGTTCCTCCCCGTACCTGAATGACACATCAATAAATTCCACATGTCCCTTAAACCGCTCTGGCAGTTCCCTATCACCGGCAGGCAGAGCTATATAAGGCTCTGTACTCACAGGCAGCTCTTCCGCTTCCATTTCCATCACCTCCATAAAGCGGCCAAAGCCGGCAAGGGCATCCTGGAACTGGCCTACCCACATCGCGATCCTGCTTAGGGGGGATGTGAGGTAACCTATGTATAGAAGGAAAACAATCAAATCCGGGGCGGATATAAATGAGCGGGAAATAAACAATGCCCCCGCAGCAACAAGTCCAGCTGTAATAAGGGGTGTAAAAAAATACTCCATAACAGAATAATAATAAGCCTCGTTCCTGTATATATTTACCCTTCCCCTATAAAACTCCTCATTAGCCCTGCCGAATTTATTGTCTTCGGCTTTTTCGTTGGTGAAGGATTTCACCACCCTAATTCCAGCTAGGGTATCTTCCAAATCCCCGTTAAGGTTTCCAATTTTTTCCCTGTTCTCCCTGTAAGCTTGCCTCAGCTTCCCCTGGAAAAAGATCGTGTAAAAGATCATTAGGGGTAATAATGCAAAGACCACCAGGGTAAGGCGGGCATCGATTCTGAACAGGATTATAAATGCACCAACAAAACTTGCGAGGAAAATTAAGAGGTTTTCCGGTCCGTGATGGCAGAACTCTGCCATATTAAGGAGGTCGTTTGTTATACGCGACATTAGGGAGCCTGTCTTCTCCCTGTCAAAAAACCTGGTGGGAAGCCGCTGGATATGCCGGAATAGCTCGTTCCTCATATCCCTTTCCATTTTTGCCCCCACAGCATGACCCTTATAATCATAAAACACACCGCAGAGTGTATGGATCAAAATAAGAGCCAGCATAATTATAAGGGTTTGAAAAATCAGCGGTACTGCATCACCCGTGCCGACAGCCAGCACTTCCACAGTGATATAACGAATACATAGCGGGATGGCAAGAGCTGCCAGAGCACTAAGAGCCGCACAAAACAGGACTGCTGTAAAAAGCAGTTTGTAAGGTTTATAAAACGAAATAAATTTTTTAAATTTTCGAGACTTGGATAAAGACATATTTCCTCCATGGAAATTTCTGAACAGGCGGATCTCACCTGTGAATAATCTCCGGAACTGGGGAGGAAAATAATTTTGTGATAATTATTAAACCAAACGCCCGTTCCGGATTAAAATTGAAGTTGTGTTTATTTTAGCTGTTTTCATTGGTTCTCCTTTTAGGGCTGCTGAATACTTACTTATATCATGGGGTTTAACATTTTGTCAATGTTTAGCTAAAACGTTTTAGCTAAAACACAGGCCCCTACGGATTTTAAGTCTCTTCTCTGCGAGCCTTCGGTCTCTGCATTAAAAATCCAAGCGCTTGGATTTATAAAATATTATCTCCATTATCTCCAAAATAAGAGGTAGTGGATCCACTAATCCAAATTAGCGGATCCGCTAATGGCTTTTTGTAAATATGGTGTACAATATCGCTATGAGCATGGAATTCTGGGAATATTTCTCACGCCAAGACGGAAAGACGCAAAGATCGCAAAGCAAGAATTCGAGCTATAAAAATTCTTGGCGTCTTAGCGAGAAGAATTTTTCAGCAATCTTCCACGCTCTTCGCCCACCCCCCTCGTCCCCTTATACAACTCCATCGTTTCAAA
>Ga0099364_10005107_pt1 | contig 19610 bp, 18 predicted proteins | sample TergutTh196P3_FD_73070 | JGI IMG/M metagenome (GOLD analysis project Ga0099364, IMG submission 73070) | Microcerotermes parvus P3 segment gut microbial communities from Pointe-Noire, Republic of the Congo - Th196 P3 | ecosystem: Host-associated > Arthropoda: Insects > Digestive system > Gut ... | reverse complement strand
TGCGTCAAAAGCGGCTTCCGCAACCGATTCTGCAATAAAAGCGTCAATCTCACCGCTTGTCAACATACTATATGCTGTATCGTAATCGTTAATATAAAACGCTTCGAAACGAACTGCTGTTTCTTCGAGTTTTTCTGTTGCCTCTTTCGATGTCGTGGTACCTTCCAGAAATGCCAGCCTTAAAGGGCGTGTCCTGATTATTTCCGAACGGGACATACTTCCGGCGATGCGAAAATACTTTGCCGAACGTTCGGCGATAGGGGAAGAAAAAAAGAATCCAAGTTCATCTTTGCGCTGTTCAGTAGCGGTCAGCTCGCCTGCAAAATCCGTTGCAAGGGTTGGAAATAATTCGCCCCACTGATAAAGGCCAGGAATGAATTCTATTTCGAATAACTGGGTAAGCCATTGGCAAAAAAGTGCAGAATACCCCCTAATTTCGCCGCTTTCAGTATGGAAAGCCTCGGTACCGGGTAAGATGCCAAATGTAAAATAATCGTATTGTGTACGAAGTTCTTCTATAGCCTGTATATCATCTTCGGTAATACCGGGGATATCATGGAGAGTCCATTGTGCAGGCATAATCTCATTATTTACCGGTTTGTTATTACAAGCAGAAAATGTAATGAGCGCCATGATCAAGAGTATTAAGACTGGCAATATCTGTTTCGTCAATGTCAACATTGCTAATTTTCGTATTGCACTGACATTCATAAATATTATTACAATATGAATAATAATTCATATTGTCAATTCATTCACCTTGACATGAGATCGCTATATGAGGAGAACAGCGTGGAGCTTGGGTCCGACTCCCGTTTCCCGCTATTTTTATTGTCAAAGGTAAATGCAAGGAGGCGGACCGTAAATCCAGCTCTATCCCTTGCAATATGAAAGAGCGTCTTTATGGGATATATACTCTACTCTTCCGTCATTATATATTCGTGCTGAGGCATATCGATCAGCCCAACACTGAAATGTTACTGTTATCGGCACTATAGAAGTATGGGTACCGGCAATTTCTATATTTAAAGCCAATGCATAATTGTTGCCGCCAAAACCCATTGGCCCAAGCTTGGTATTATTCACAGCGGCAAGTATTTCCCTTTCCATTTCCGCAATCATTGGGTCAGGGTGATCTGCTCCAAAGGGAGTCCTAAACAATCCCTTTTTTGCATTGTATGTCGACACATCAGAGGTGCCGCCTATACCAACACTGATAATAACCGGAGGACAGGCTTCGCCCATAGTATCTTCAACTACATCCAATACCGCTCTTGCAGTTGCCTTCCTGGTGTTTTCACTGGTTAGTACCCATGCTGTAGCGGTATGTATCTCAGAACCAAATCCCTTTGTAGCCACTGTAATGTCCATATAGTCTTTACCGGCTATTACATCCCAATGAATTGCCGGTATGCCCCACCCTGTATTGTTGCCTAAATTTTGAAATGTTACAGGGTGAACAACGTTTTGCCTAAGCGGTACCTTGACGGTTGCTATTTTTACAGCCTCCCAGAATGCGTTAACAGGATCTCCTTCAAGCTGCACCTTGGTTCCAAGATCAATAAAAAACAGAGGTAGCCCTGTATCCTGACAGATAGCCGCTTTTTTTTCTTTTGAAAGTTCAATATTTTTTAGTATCGCTTCCAGTTGTTTTATTGCTATTGGATCAGTTTCATTATCAAGGGCTTTTTTTAGGGCAACTACAACTTCATCAGGAAGATAAGTAGATGCCAGCAATAAAAGATTACACGAAACTTCTTGCAACAATTGTTCACTAACAGCCAAAATATATCTCCTTACAATTAATATAATTTGGTAAATTCAAAATCTTCCGGTATATTAAGAAACTTAAAGGCTTTCTTTCTGTTTTCTTCAAAAATTATGTCCATTTTGTCATAGTAGTTGTCGCCATTAGTGTCTATATCAACAAGAAAAGGTCCGTAATTCGTAAGCTCAACAAGCCATGGAGCTTCAATGGCGCCCATTTCTTCTTTCAAAAAAACATCTTTTACCTGCTTCACATGAGAAATCCCCTGATTGCTTGTTACACCAATCATTGAAACATGGATACACCCAAATTTTTTCATGGCTTGCTGAGTGGATTCTCCCATTGTGGCTTTTCCGATAATGCAGCGTAATTTCCATTGTTCAATGGATTTAGGGCCCCATTTTTCAAAACGTATACTGGTTGTCGGAGCAAAAGACACAACTTTCCACGAATTATTTTCCCATACCATAACCGGGCCGCAATGAATAAGCAAATTTCTGTTTTCCAATGGAAAGGGTACTTCATTGTTAAGATCAAAGATATGGCGTTGGAATTTTTCACGCGATGTAAATGCCTCGCCGGAAAAATAAACCAGGTCTCCGATACGAACCTTTCTAATCTCTTCCTCTTGTAAAGGAACTTGTAAATGATATTCAGCCATTTCTCCTCCCTTCAAACCAATCCGGCAATGGTTTTATTACGGTAGTATTGTCATCCCTTATAACGGTGGTAGCCCTTCTGGTTATGCAACAGCTTGCGCTCATCGAGACAGCTATGCCGCCAATATGTGAAAAGGCATATTCTACATGGACACAGAAAAGAGATTGTGAACCACCCAAACCAAGACACCCTATACCAAGCATACTTATTGCTTTTTCCAAACGCTCTTCAATGGCAGCAATCTCTGGCTCAGGATGCCTGCTTCCAATAGGCCGTAGGGAGCTGGCTTCTTTAGCCAGCTTGGCGCTTATGTCGGCAGTTCCCCCAATGCCAACACCAATAAGCGATGGAGAACATATTTTTCCTGACCGGCAGCCCGCAATATAAGATTCAATTATAAATTTTTCAACTCCAGCTACTCCGTCAGCAAAACCCATAACCATATATCTGGTACCGCCAAAGCATTCAGAACCTCCCCCTTTAGATACAAATGTAACTTCTATATCTTTCCCTGGGACTAAATGATACGTAAAGGCAGGTACATTAGAACCCACATTATTTCCGGTATCGTGACCTGTTATGGGATGTTTTACCGTAGCACGCATAAAGGCATCGTCTGTAGCTTTTGCCACCATCTTATTTACATTCTCTTCCAACCTGGAAAGTCCACCCTCAAGTTTAGCGTCTTCTCCGAGTTTAATGAAAAACAAAGGCCACCCTGTATCCGAACAAAGCAATAATTCATTTTTTTGACCTTCCAGCATATTTTCATATGTGGCTTCCAATGCAGCTTTACCAAGTCCTTCATGCTCATTTTTTAAGGCTTCCTTAAAAGCTTTATCAATGTCAGGAGCTATAGTAGTAGTTGCCCTTCTAATGGTATCGTAAATAGCCTTATTAAAAGTCTCAAGTTTAATCATAAATACTCCTTTTGATAGTATTATTGATAGTGCTATTCATACAAAAGTTTGCTTGGCGTTTTATCAAGCATGGTTCTGATATTCTCTTTACTTATACCTAAAAGGAGCAGGGTACGCAAAAATAGTTCCATTCCTGCGGCCGGTGAAGAAGTTCCCAGCTGAGAGCATTCCGAACCCCCGACCAGTTTATCGAATCCAGCCAATTCAAATAATTTCAGTGTACCTGGTATATTCCCTCTCTGGTACAAGTTTGGGAAGGAAGTATTGTAAGTAACTGCGGCATAAGCGCCCATATCTACCATCTCTTTTATTTGTTCCGGAGTGGCACGGTTAACAGTACCCAAGGGATGACTTATAAGTATTTTTTTTACTCCCATTTCTTTTGCTTTTTTAATAACAACAAAACGCTCATATACGCTTTGATGAGCCAGTACCAATATCAAGTTGTTATCCCTGACAACTTCCATGACACTGAGCAATTCCGGGACTACTTCTCCCTTATCATCAAGAACTTCAATACCGCCCTCTTTGCCCATAACGGCGTAGTAATGGGAAGCATTTATTGAAGGAAGCCAAACCAGCCTTCCCCCGAGGTCTGCGCAAACTTCTACAGCTCTGGGATTGAGACCGCCTACGGCATAATTCAGAACTACTCCGCCAACAACATCCAAGGGCTTTTTCCCGTTTTCTTCCGCCCATTTATTAATACTCTTCTGAATGAGTGAAGCGCGGATATAAGAAGGGGCGGAGTGACACTTGAATACAATCGCCTTTAAGCCCTGTTTTGCCGCTTCCATGGCTATTTCATCATCATCATAAACCCTATTGCTTCCGGATTCCGGTCCCGGATGTATATGGAAATCTATCAAACCCTGTAAGAGTTCCGATATTGAGTCTTTTTTGAAAATAAGTTTATCCTTGGGAGAATTATGGAACAAAAGGTTAAATTCCTCTCTTGTCCCATGTAATAAATTATCTTCCAAGGAGGGTTCAAAAATGTCTTTATGTGTCACTTTTCTAATCCTCCGAATAAAATGTTATTTGCTCGGTATTTTTTCTACAGGCAAAGGATTGGGTATTAGTTCCAGAGCCTGGGCAGGGCACATAGCTGCACAAACCGAACAACATACGCAGTTCTCTACGGTAATTTTTGGATACCCGTCAACCATTTCAATGGCATCGCAATGGCCGTGCTTTGAACAAATACCGCACTTTTTACACTTGTCTTTAACAAGGGAAGGAACAATATACCTGACTTCACAAGTTTCATGCGTAGCAATATGTTTAAGGGCATTGGATCTGAAATCATCAATTCGCTTGTACCCCATTTTTTCCATGTAGCTTATTAAGCCTTTATTCAGGGCCTTGAAAATTTCGAAGCCATACCAATAAATAGCGGTGCAGAATGAGGCCGCTGTGGCTCCGCATAAAATGGATTCAACACTATCCTTCCAATCCATAAGACCACCGGAACCGAGTATAACAGCATCCTTCCTCTTCATTGAAAGCGAGGCGATATTTTTAAGGGTAAAAGGCTTATTGGCCGGCCCGCACATTCCTGAAAAGGGAGCCTTTACGTAACCAGGGAAAAGCGGCTTGCCGTCGTTATAGATATCTACCCCCGGGAGAATCTGAGGTGCGTTTGAAATATCAATACTATCAGCTCCGGCATTTATACAGGCCTCAGCTACTGCCGTCATATCCGAAGCAGAAGGAGTCATCTTGGCCATTATAGGGATTTTAACCGCTGATTTGACCATTTTAAGTATACCCTCAGCTATCACCGGAGACTGGCCGCATATTGCTCCCAGAACCTGATCTTCCGTGCCCTTAATGTTACTACCAAGAGCTTTCTGCATCAATCCAATATTTGGGCATCCCAAATTTACCTCAATCATATCAACGCCTGCATCTTCAAGCTGCTTTGTTATTTCTCCCCAGCTCTCCAGATTCCCGCCGGAACCCATAGTGTTCGCAATTATGGGAATTTTTACTTCCTTTTTGCAGGCCTTTATGAGGTCTATTCCTTCCTGAACTAACAATCTTGGATCCGAAGGGTTAGTAAGAAATGTTCTTTCAGGATTAGTGTAATAAAATGGATATGCCTTATACGGGGGTTTTGTTACTATGGCTTTTAATATTATTGCACTTGCTCCCATTTCCTCTGCCAGTCTGACTTGATCCAGTTTCCTGACAGTTGATGCAGAAGCAACAACAAAAGGGTTTTTAAGCTCCAGTCCGCCAAAATTTACGGTAGTATCAATCATTACCTTCTCCTTGTTCTCTTGTTTTTACCCTTCAATGACACCGGAAGGAACACGTTTTGGGAGGTACGCATATTCTTTTTTAAGACCCAGAGCAGAATATGTTTGCTGTAGATTGCTTCTCATAACGCCGCCAATTTTATCAAACAGGCTGGATCCAAAAGAATCAATTCCAACAATCAAGGGCCCCAAATTGTTAACTTTTAACACCCAGCATGCTTCAGGCTGCCCAAGGTCCTCCCAAAATACATTTTCCACTTGCTCAATTTGCTCCGCGTACATAACAGCACAGCCGCCGGTACTATTCAAAAAGCAGGCGCCAAAATTCTTCATTGCAATATGGGCAGATTCAGTCATAGTGCCTTTTCCGATGATAAGCCTGATCCTGAAATATTCAATCAACTTTGCTCCAAGGGGAGAAAACCGTGAACTTGTTGTTGAACCGGCGGATTTTACTACCCACTTTTTTTCTTCTTCGTTATATCTTGCGATTGGTCCACAATGCCATAAAATACCTTCATTAAGAGTTTGAAAAGGTATTTCAGAAATACGATTTTGATGGCATAATTCTACGGCCCTGCGATGTCCCATATCGCGTAATGTGTGAACCAGGCCGGAAACATATACAATATCACCCATTCTTAATTGACGCACATCCTCTTCTTTTAGGGGTAATACTAGCCTGTGTTCTTTAACACTCATCTTGTTACCTCATCTGATTAAGTTTGGAAGAAAAAGTACAATATCAGGCACATATGTAATTAATAAGAGTATTAGAACAGCAACACCTACCCATGGCCAAATATCCTTTACCAACTTCCGTAACGGTACTTTTGTCACCATTGCAGTTGTAAATAGGGCTATCCCCACAGGAGGGGTTACCAGACCAATTATTAAATTGATACACATTACCATGCCAAAATGAATTGGATGAATCCCATAAGAAACGGCAATTGGCAAAAGAATGGGAGCAAGAATAAGAACTGCAGCAACAGTTTCCATTATCATCCCAACGCCAAATAAAAACAGATTTATCAGAAGTAAAAAAACAAATTTGTTGGTTGTGATTGAAAGAATTAAGGCAGCGATTCTATGGGGAACGAGCTCCCAGGCAAGCATAAAACCCATGAGGGTTGCGCATGCTACGATAAATAAAATAACCGCACTGATCAAACCTGTCTGCATAAGAATTTTAGGTATATCCGACCATTTTAGTTTGTTATAAACAAACTTCCCCAGTATAAAAGCCACTAAAGAAGCTGTAGCGGCTGCTTCGGTAGGTGTAGTTGCCCCGGAAAATATTCCACCCAAAATTATTACTGGGACAGAAAGGCATGGAAGAGCTTTCAGCAGAGCAATTCCTTTTTCTTTAAAATTTTGCCTTGGTCTGATTGTCCAGATATTTTTACTTTTTATGCCATAATAAAAAATTAATGCCGCAAAAGACAAGGCAATGAGGATACCGGGAACAATCCCTGCAATAAACAAGGCGCCAATTGAAACAGATGACGCAACTCCAAAAATTATAAAATTCATACTGGGGGGAATTATGGGTCCCAACATAGAGGTTGCGGTACAAAGGCTTGCGGAAAATGATTCATCATATCCGTCTTTGTCCATCTCCGGCTTCATAATACGACCAAGCAGGGCGGCAGAGGCATTGGCTGAACCAAGAAGAGCGCCCAGACAGGCGCCAACTCCGACAGTGGTATAGGCCATTCCGCCGCGAACATGTCCAATAAAAGAGCGTACCATGTTAGCAAGCCTTTCTGTTATACCCCCATATCCCATGAATTCACCGGCCAAGACAAATAAGGGGATAGCCATTAAGCTTGCATTGTTTATCCCGGAAAACATACTCCTGGGAAGGGCAAGAAGGACATTGGGATTATCTGCAAGAAGCGCTTGTATTACACCTGTACCACCTAAAACAAAAGCTACAGGAACACCGGCTGCCAGAGCAACAATAAAAAATATCACAAAACCCATCGCTTAAGCCTCCTTTCCAATAAACTCTTGTAAGGTATTGATTATAAGCTGGAATACCATCCCCATCATTCCAACCGGCATAATGGCATAAATAATTCTCATGGGAATTCTTGTTCCTACAGCAATCTCATTTATGACACTGAATTCGAACAATAACAAAATACCCAGATAAGAAAGGAATGTTAGCAGGACTATACCAAAAAGATTCACAACTGTTCTTACCATCTTTTGTACGTTTGCGTTTAACTTTACTACAATCAAATCTATATTCGCCATCAATCCTTTTTTAACCGCCACAAAACAGGCAGAAAATGTCATGAGTACCATACAAAATCTTGCCAGCTCCTCGCTCCAAAAAAGGGGCTTGTTTACAACGTAGCGCATAAATACCTGAATTAACATCGAAATGAACATTATTAAAACAGCAAAACATGTTATATAGGTGCTGATTCTTTCAAGTACTACGCTTATCTTTTGGAGAAACTTCACTTTTACCCTCCATGTGTACCTTCTTTTGCGGTTTACACTAACCGGAAGAGCAAGAATGCCCATCCGGTTAGTTATAAGTCATTATCTTTGAGTGCTGAAAGCGAAATCAACAAGCCGCCGGGTATATTGATTGGTTCCGGAATATTCCTCCACCACAGGTCTTGTTGCTTGCTGCATTTGAATAATAAATGCGGGGCTGGGCTCTGTGACGCTAACCCCAAGTCTTCTCAACTCTCGAATTATATCGCTTTCGCTGTTCTGAATGGTTTCCACATTCATAGCCACAACATCCAATGCCGCCTGTTGTAACATTCGCTGATCTTCGGGAGAGAAAGAATCCCAAAGCCTTTTATTCACCGAGAATAACGCAGGCCATGTATAATGACCTGTCAGCTGTACGCCCCTTGCAACTTCATAATGCCTCTGCAGCAATATGGCGGGTAAATCCATCTCAAGGCTGTCAATTAACCTGTTCTGCAATGCGGAATAAACCTCGCCGTAGGTTAAAGGCGTAGGAGATGCTCCAAGAGCCCTGAAAATTGCAGCATGCAAAGGATTTTCAGCAACCCGTAATTTTTGTCCTGCAAAACCACTTAAGTTGGTAATGGGTGGCCCTGTAACAACCAGATGACGATAACCTGCATTGTAGATGGCAAGTGGTTTAATCGGGGGAATGTCAAAATTATCCAGGAAGTCCTGAAGCTGTTGGCTTCTCATTACCTCAAGATAGTGCTCCCAATTTGAAAACATAAAAGGAAGCTGTAATGCCGGATACATCCTGGATGTGTTTGAGACACTGCCGGAACACAATGCAAAATCCAGAGTACCATCCTGGACCATTGCGAACAAATCCCTGTCTTCTCCCAGGATAGCGTGTGGATAGTTAGTAATCTGGAACCTTCCGTTACTTCTCTCTTCAACAAGCTTGATAAAATCATCAACTGCCAGAGTCATCGGATGTTCCGCAGCCGTTGTTGTGGCAGCCCGTAGCCGGTATTGAGCTCCGCCGGCGCCCTGTTGGCCTCCACCTGCCATTAGTGGAACTGCTGCAAAGATCAGGAGCGCCACAAAGCACAATACGAAAATTCTTCTTCTTTTCATCTTACACCCTCCAAAAAAAATATATTATTTCATTAACAGATAATTTTGTTAATGAAACTTGCTAATTATTAACCCGATGAGAATCAAGCATGGGAGAATAAATCCAGATAAATTTCAGGATTTCATTTCCGGTGTTCACTATGCTGTGAAATTCCCCGGGGGGATTATAAATACAGATACCGGGCTTTAATTGAATTGTTTCATCTTTCGTGATAAATTCACCTTTCCCCTCAATAAAAAACATCACTTCTTCTTCTTTCTCGTGCTTGTGTTCGGGTACTGAACCTCCTGGAGGGGTTTCATTCACTCCCATTGCAAGGTTTTTAGCGCCGCACATTTTCTCGGATACCAAAATCCAGCTTTTTCTGTGAGGTGGTCCTTTCAGTTCGCCCTCAATGTCCTTGATGTCAACCCATTTCAAACCAGCCATAATTACAAACCTCCAAATATTGTTTTTCAGGCTAAAACACTTCAAGATTTACCGGCACATCCCAAATTGTCTGCATTTCTTCTTCCGAAATATCAAACACCGTATTGTTTGGGGGTAGCGGTTCTTCACGCATGTATTCGGGCATGGGCCTATAAACCTCAGAAACCCCTGCCCTTTTGTTGAACTCCCGTTCCAAATCAAGAATCTGCGCCCCAAGTCTGCGGACATCAGCAAACAACAAGTCCCAGCCAAGTGCAGCATGAAACAGGTCTATCAGCAGATCGGGAAAACGAACGAAAGCGGGGCGGGTAAACAGGCATACGCCCATAGTGTCTAAAATGGCGGCCCGTACTTGAAGCTGTCGGGAATTGTATACCTGCTTTTCCGTATCAAGGGGATTGTTCGTTCTTGCCGTTTCAAAACAGTTACCGCTTGTATGATCCGCGCCCATATTTGAAGTAACATAAGTAACGCCATTACCCTTTAGCGAACGGGGATCATAGGCCGGCATTGCCTGTCCCTTGGCAACAGGTACCCTGCGTATGCCGAATGCCTGGCCAGTAAAGGCCGCTCCGTTGCCAAGAATACGTCCAAGGTAGGTTCCTTCGCCAATTTCATTCACCATCCTTTTTGCACCCTCGGCATCGCCGAACGAGCATACACCCGCTTCCATGGCTATGCCCAACGCTGCGCCTGTTTCAATGGCATCTACTCCTACCTCGTTGCAAAGCGCATTTAACTCACCCACATCATCGAAATTGGGTATTTCAAGATTGCTGCCCAACATCGCGACATTCTCATACTGTATCGAAGCGACTATACAGCTCCCGTCCTCTCGCGGAAATACATTGGAACATTGAACTGTACAGCCGGGGACACAAGGCGTTCCGGTGCGGCCAACTCCGCCCCTGCGTGCGACCAATTCGACAAACTTGGGGCCTGTCCATTCTTTGGCAGGTTCATATGACCCCTCGGCAAAATTACGTGTTGGCAAAATACCAATGGTGTTCGCCATATCCAGAATATCGAGGGTACCGTAGAGCTTGCGATTTTTACTTTTTGGGTCTTCACTCAGGGCAACAGTGATCTTTTTTCTAAGCTCGCTGAGCATAGGCGCGTCATAGTGTTCTACTGGATCAGCTCCTGTATCATCAATTACTATGGCCTTAACACCCTTACTGCCCATGATCGCTCCCAATCCGCCGCGCCCGGCATACCTGACCTGAACATGCGCATCGTCCACGCTCGCCACTCCCGCTCCGTGCATCTTCATTTCTCCGGCGGGTCCTATGCAGATAAGACCGCGCTTCTCGCCGAATGTATCCTTCAGCATGCTGAATGTTTCACGAACCCTTTTGTGGCGAAACTCCGGCATGCTTATCAGTTTTACGTCAGATTTGGAAACGAACAAAACACGGGTCTCCTCTTTGTCGGGCAAATCCTCAAGCAGGATTGCCTTAATTCCAAGCCTTGCAATCCGGCGGCCTGCATATCCTCCCGAATTGCTTTCCTTCACACCGCCTGTCAACGGCGACTTGCCTCCAATGCTGAGCTGACCTACCGTGGAAACGCCGGTATCCGCAAATAATCCCATTGAGATTATCAGCTTATTGTGGCGGCCCAGTGGCTCACATGTAGGCGGCACTTCATTTGAAAGAATGTGCGCTATATAATGCCTGCCGCCTATGCGCAACTCTTCATCTGTTGCCCGTTGCTCTGTCACAACTGCCGAGCGTGTGTTTACCCGGATAATTCGTCTCAACACTATCTCACCCAATCTTCATAATGTTATTGCCTACCCTGTAACTGAGCTTCACCGATTGAATTCAGTAACTGGTTAAGAGCTTCCACCTCGCTGTCTTCCATGGGAATACCTTTTGCGAGGTTCTGTTGTTCCATGTTGTATTCGATTTCGCCGGGCAAAAAAATCTCAGCAAAGCCCTGGGCTTTTTTCATACCCTTGATATTGGACCTATAGCTATCCATTTTTTGAGCAAAGCTCTCTGGTGACAGGAAACGAGATATGTCAATTACAATCATAGACGCGCCTGTGCCGGTTTGCCCTTCAAGTGTATGAAAACTTTTGATATCTGGCGCAAATGACGCACCGGATAAGATACCGGACATAATATCCACCGCAAGGGCGAGAGCGGAACCTTTTGGGCCGCCCATTGGCAGTAATGCACCCTTTAACGCTGCGTTCGGGTCTGTTGTAACGTTCCCATCTTTGTCGGTTGCCCAGTTATCCGGAATAGTTTCGCCGTTCCGGGCGGCCTTTCTGATTTTTCCCCTGGCCACGATAGAGGTTGCCATATCGGCTGAAAACAGGCATTCATTGCCGGTATAGGAGGCCACCGCCAGGGGGTTTGTGCCCAAAAACGCTTCGCCCCCGCCCCAGGGCGCCATTGCCGGCGCCGCGTTGCAGCCCATAATTGCAATCATTCCGGCCTTTGCCGCCGTTTCCGTATAGCACGCAAGGGCCCCAATATTGTTGGTGTTCCTAATCAGCACAGTCGAAGCGCCGTATTGTTTTGCTTTTTCTATCGCCGTTTGTATCGCTAGTTCTCCTGCCACAGCCCCCAGACCATCGGCCCCGTCCACAATAGCCAATGCTGCGCTGTCCATTACCAACACAGCATTGGTCGGTAGTTTAAGCTGACCGGCTTTAACTCGTTCCCAAATAGGGTTTAAAAGGTAAACTCCATGGGTAGCTATACCGCGCAGATTTGCCTTGCACATGTTTTTAGCGGTTATTTCAGCGTTTTTATCGTTTTCCCCGCAGGCTTTCAGGATTTTGACCGCCGCATCAAACAGATCTTTATACGCTATCCGCATGATCACCCTTCCATATACCCTGCGGCCTCAAATTTAGGCCCAAACTTGTTGTACTCTACACTGGACACGCCTGTTGCCAAGACTTTTTCCTTTTCAATCTCGGCTGCAACTCGACTTTCCGTCTTTTTTAAGACATCGGAGCAGTTTTCCAGCGCAACAACAACAAGTCCGTCATCGTCGCCGATGATAAGGTCGCCGGGTTCTATGCGCTGTCCCCCGAAAAAAACCGGATAATTGACAAGACCCAGCATCCCCTTACCCGTTCCTCTAATACAGAAGCCGGTAGAAAAAATCGGGAAGCCTAACTTGATAATGTCCTCTGAATCCCGAATACAACCCTCTATACATAAACCACCAAGCTTACGCGCCACTGCACTGACCGCCATAAGGTCGCCCCAGTATCCGTAATCCTCTACTCCCGCCACAGTAGCGACGATAACATCGCCAGGCTGCGCAAGCTCAAGCGCTTTGTGGAGCATCATGTTATCACCCGGCGGGCATTCAACTGTTAATGCCGGGCCACAGACCCTTATACCCTTTGCAATAGGCTTTATGCGGTAAGATATATAACCCTGGCGACCGGACGCTTCATGTATTGTCGCGCTCGAATGCTTACGGAACGCTTCAACAATCTGTGAATCCGGTCTTTCGATTCTTTTCCTTGCATGTACCATTGTTCTTCACCCACCCATAACAGCAATAAACACAAAAATTTCATCATCATCGTGCAGCAATTCATCCAATGAAAGCACCTTGCCATTCCTGACCGGAATTATGCTTTTTCGGTAAATTTCCGGAAGTTTCATTAGCTCCGGCAGGCAGGACACAGGGACAGGCTCCGGAAATGCCAGCTTTTGGCTATAGGGGTGCAAAACTCCCTTTCCAACGATAGATGCCAACCCCAATCCTTCCCCAGATATTATTTCTGTTACATCCTTGCTTGAATGATAAAACGGTACTAAAAAAATTGTCCAATTATAAAAAGGAATGCCAGGTTTCACAAAAAGCTATGGCTATGTTTTCAATAAAGTGATACACTTATAGTAAGGAAATTTATCATATGGATTTTAAATCCTTCCAATATTTTATCGCAGTTGCTGAGAACGGCAGCATATCCCAGGCCGCAAAAGAACTGGGCATTACCCAACCTTCTCTCAGCAAATACCTAAAAAAACTTTCGGATATGCTGGGCCTTCCTTTTTTTTACCGTCACGAAAGCGGCATTGTTCTTAATAGTGCAGGAGAATGCTACGTAGCGGCAGGGAAAAAAATTCTAAAAATTGCCGCCGAAATGTTAAATTTGTTTAGCTCCAGTTCAGAGCAGGGAAAAAAAGCGGCAATTGATGTAAGAAATTTGTACTATATTTCCATTATAGCCCAAGAACAGAGTATCTTACGGGCAGCGGAAAAACTCAATATTGTACAATCCGCTTTAAGCCAAGCGCTTACCAACCTGGAAAAAAGGGCGGGCTTTACCTTGTTTAATCGAAACAGATATGGGCTTTCGCTTACTGCCGAAGGGAAACGTTTTGTTCAAATTGCAAATAAAATACTCAACATACAAAAAGAACTGGATAATGAACTGCGATTAATAACAAAAGGCCAGGGCGGACTCATCAAATTTGGCATTTCCCATACCTTTAGCGACAATATATTACCTCAGGCTTTTGCTCATTTTCATAAAGAATATCCCAATACCGAAATCATCGTAAACACTGAGACTTCTTCTGTGCTGAAACATATGCTTCTAAGTTCGGATTTGGATCTTGCGATAATGGTAGAGTCAGGAAAAAGGGAGAAGCTCCTTGATTACAAACTGCTTTTTTATGAACAGATCCTTCTTGCAATATCACCCGAAAATCCCATAGTGCTGCATGCTGTAAATAAAGATAAGGATGATTACCCGTTTATTGATCCAAAACTACTGCATCATCAAAAATATATACTTTCAGAAAACAATATGCGGTTGCGGCAGTCGGCAGAGGCCTTCTTTCAGGCTGAAGGGATTAAGCCGACAGTGGTGCTAACTACTGCCAATATCAATGCCGCTCAAAACCTTGCTGCCCGTAATGTGGGCATAGCTTTCATTCCCGAATCCCACATTAAGGCTGAAATCCACCCACCCTTTCCTCATTATTTTTCCACTTCTTCAACGCTCTCTGATTGGGCTATCAGTATTGTAAGGAGAATAAAATCAAAACCAATCCCGTTACTTGAAGCATTTATTGAATCACTAAAAATCAGCGTATAAAAAATTCTCTAGTGTTCTAAGAATGGTTTCAAGACTTCCAAAACATGTTTTTGTCTCCGGCAGCGATTCCAAAAAAAACCTGCCGTACTGTTTCCTGAGCAGGCGGCCATCCATAACCACAACCGCTCCATAATCGCTGGAGCGGCGCATAAGCCGCCCAAAGCCCTGCTTGAATTTCATCACCGCTTCGGGAAGGGAGCGATCCATAAAAGCGTTTCCTCCCCTGCTCTCCAGCTCTTCGCAGCGTGCCTGGAAAACCGGATCGTTGGGGCTCCTGAACGGCAGACGGCAGAGGATAACAAGACGCAGGGTGTCTCCGGGGGCATCAATCCCCTCCCAGAAGGAATCGGTGGCAAACAGGACACTGCTCTTGTCGCTCAGAAAAGCTTCAAGAAGGCGGTTTCTGTCATCGTCGCCCTGCTTTAAAAGGCGGATTCCGAGGCTCTGTAACACTGGTTTGGCTGCCTCGTAGGCACTTCGTAATGCCTGATAGGACGTAAAAAGAATAAGGGCTGAACCCCCTGCAACTTCCACCAATGTAGGCACCGTTTTATCGACAAAAGCAGCATAATCCTGATCCGCCGGCAGAGGTGCGTTTTCCGGTGCAGCCAGAAGCACTTTGGATTGATAAGGAAAAGGCGAAGGGAATACGCCGGTCAAAATTTCACGGTCGTTAATACATTTAAGACCACAGCTGTTCTGCCAGTAGTCAAAGGAATCTGAAAGATTCCCGGGATCTGAAAGACTTCCGGAATTTCCCGTGGTAAGGGTAGCGGAAACACAAACTACGGTTTTGCTTGGCTCAAAGAGGGCTTCCTTCAGGGAAGGGGCTATATCAATTGGCGTAACGGTAAAGACAGCCCAGGGCGCATCAGAGCGGCCTTTACGCCGCTCTATCCACATAACCTGATCGGATTTTTCCTGGTATTCAAGAAAAGAGGCGCAGACAGATCCAACCGTATCAAGCCTACGAAGCACAGAACGGACTTCCCACACTGTGCTGTCCTCATGTGTATCATCATCAAGCTTATCAAACAGGCCCCGTATCAGGCTGGCCAGTGAATTAAGATGTTTTCGCAGAGATAAAAACTCAGGGAAAAGCCTGGGCCGCAGCGCTGCATCCTTTTGAGGTGTTAGGCGAAACACTCCATCGCTGTCGCATAACTCTAACGCCGCCTCATCCAGACTGTCTGCTGCATTCCTTATATTATCAAGCGTTTCTTCAATACTGTCATAGTTAATATCTTCTTCTGCCAAAAGGGAAAAGAGCCGGATAAGAAGCCCGCTTTTTGAGGAGCGCCGTTTACGGTAGAGTCTCCCCAACTGGCGGTAAATTCCAAGGCGGTTAAACTCCCGTGAGAAAAACGAAGTTGCCGCTTCTTCCATCGTGTGAGCTTCGTCAATGATTATTCTGTTATACGGAGGAAGCACCACTGTTGCATCGTATCCCGCACCGTCCCGCCTGGCGGCAAGGTCTGCAAAAAGGAGATGATGATTCACCACTAAAACCTTGGCGTCAGATGCCTGGCGGCGCAGCAGCATAACAAAGCAGCGCTCCCGCTCGGGACATCGCATGTTCATGCAGCTGTCCGCTTCGGAGCAAAGGCGTAACCAGAGGCCATCAATCGGTACAAACGTTAGGTCCGAACTGCTTCCGGTTTTGGTTGTCTCTGTCCACCTGGCTATATCTTCAATCTGCCCTCTTTCTTCATCATCAAGTGATGATTCGCGTAAAACATCTTCCAGTCTCCGTCTACAGAGATAATTTCCCCGGCCTTTTACCAGCACGGTTTTTATTTTTTTCCCAAGAGCCGAGCTGACCAAAGGAATGTCTTTGCCGTAAAGCTGCTCCTGAAGGTTAATGGTAGCCGTAGAAATAACTATCCTTTCGTTATTGGCGGAAGCGTAGGTCAGGGCAGGAAGCAGGTAAGCAAAAGACTTGCCAACACCGGTACCTGCTTCGGCAGCCACCAGGGCGTCGTTGTTGAAACCCAAAATGATGAGCTGCATCAAATCAAGTTGAGATTCACGTAGTTCAAAAACAGGAAGCCTCTTACTGATAAGACCGCCGGGTTCCAGGGCGGCTATTACCTTGTCCGGATCCAGCTTCTCGATCTTGCGGCGTTTTACCGGTTCAGCCACCACATATACATTCTGGACAAGGTTATCCACAATAAAAAACCCTGTTCCCGAATTACTCGCCTGGCAGGCGATGGCCAAATCATTATCGCTGGGGACAAGAAACCCGCCTGGGTGATTGTGAATAAGTACATCGGCGCTTGTTAGCTTGTCTTGTATAGCCGGAACGGCGCCTTCGTTTCCCCGTGCAGTAATTTTTATGTTTGCAACAAGTAACTCATCTGGATCCAAAAATCCGAGGGCAAACACTTCATTGCCGCCTGTTTCCTGGATTTCTTTTCGGAGTGTTTCAATTGCTTTTTCGGAAAAACGCTTGGCTGCCCGCACTGCCTTTTATGCTCCTTAAACCAGTGTACTTGTACTAATGTACTATGGAATAAAAGTCTAACATAGACTATCATAATAATAGGAACAGCTATGAAAGACGATAAGAAATTCATCATGCTGGTGGATGATAATCCGGTAAATCTCCGGCTGGGCGTTAATCTGCTTCAAGAACAGTATACTGTCGCCAGTGCATCCTCGGCGGATAAGCTTTTTAAGCTCTTGGAAACCAACACTCCCGACCTGATACTTCTGGACATAGAAATGCCCGTGATGGACGGTTACCAGGCAATACAAATCCTAAAAACAAACCCCAAAACAAAAAACATACCTGTCATTTTCCTTACCGGCAGGGCCGACACAGATGACGAGCTTGAGGGCCTTTCTCATGGCGCTGTTGATTACATTACCAAACCATTCAAACCACCCCTGCTCCTAAAGCGCATTGAAACACAGCTCCTTCTGGAAGAACAGCGGAGAACCCTGGAACACCAGGCCCTGGAACTGGAACGCTTCAACAACGATCTACAGGAAATGGTTGCGGAAAAAACCCAGGATATTTTGGATTTAAAAAACGCCCTGTTAAAAACCATGGCGGAAATGGTGGAATACCGTGATTTCACAACCGGAAGCCACATTGAACGCACCCAGCAGGGCTTAAAAATTCTTCTTGAAGAAATAGAACGCCGCGCCATTTACCAGGAAGAAAGCCAGGGCTGGGATCTTGCGTTACTGCTCCAGTCCTGCCAGCTTCATGATGTGGGAAAAATATCAATCGGCGATAATATTCTAAAAAAACCCCAGAAACTTACTGCAGAGGAATTTGAGGAAATGAAAAAACACGCCATGTTTGGCGAAAAAATAATTGAAAAAATTGAAGCTACGACAAAAAAAAGTGATTTCCTTAAATTTGCAAAAATATTCGCCATAAGCCACCACGAACGATGGGACGGGAACGGTTACCCGCATGGATTAAAAGAAGACAAAATACCCCTTTTGGGCCGCCTTATGGCGGTAGTTGATGTTTACGATGCACTCATTTCTGACAGACCTTATAAAAAAGCATTCAGCCACGATGAAGCCGTCAAGATTATTCTGGAAGGCAGGGAACAGCAGTTTGACCCTATCCTGGTTGATTTATTCCGTGACATTTCAGATGAGTTCAAAAAGATTACATTTGAACAATAATAGTGTATATTGACAGCCAAAAGCTATCGGAATAAGGTTAGGGATAAGAGAGACTAGCTCATCTGGATAGAGCGCTACCCTCCGGAGGTAGAGGTGGTGGGTTCGAGTCCCGCGTCTCTCATAGTGTCTCGCATAATGGAAGGAATAAACACGGCAATTATGGAAACCATTATCCTGGCTTCAGCATCCCCCAGAAGACAGGAATATTTGCGGCTCCTGGGCCTCCCCTTTTCCTGTATACCAGCAGATCTGGATGAAGCGTTTGACGAAGACACAGACGCCCGTATTGTAGTGGAAAAACTTGCCGTTGAAAAAGTCAAAAAAGTTGTTGAAAGTCTGCATAACCAGCCGCCTCTTTGGGTATGCGGCGCAGATACGCTTATTTCTCTTGATGGAAAAATTTACGGCAAAGCCAGGGATCGTACTGAGGCGGAGACAATACTCCGTTTATTTCAGGGGCGTACTCACGAGGTGTTGAGTGCGGTGGCCCTTTACAATGGCCGCAAAAAAACCACGGACTGCCGCTCAATACTCAGCACGGTCTCGTTTGCAGCTCTAACAGACGAAGAAATAAACTGGTACCTGGATACGGGAGAGTGGGAAGATGCCGCAGGGGCGTACAAAATACAGGGGCTGGCCTCGTGTTTTATTTCCGAAATCAGGGGCTCATATTCTTCCATCGTAGGCTTGCCACTGCGTGAGTTTTATGCTATGTTACTTGACAACGGCTACCCTTTTGGTAGCCAGGAGTTTAACGTAGTTAAACTCCCAAGCTGAAAAATCTTCGATTTTTTAGCAATTTTCCATCGCCCCCTGGCGGGTGATGAGATATAGGGACGGCGTCCGGCACCTGTCATTTTGGTCCGGAACAGGGAGGAAATTTTGGCGGTAGTTACCATGAAAAGCCTGCTGGAATCAGGCGTACATTTTGGACATCAGGTAAAACGCTGGGACCCGCGGATGAAAAGGTTCATCTTTGCGGAGCGAAACGGAATTCACATTATTGATCTGCAAAAAACCATACAGGCGATAAAAGACGCCTACAATGTGGTACGCAAGATTACTTCATCCGGCAAAACAGTTCTTTTTGTAGGAACCAAAAAGCAAGCCCAACAGACAATCCAGAAGGAAGCTGAACGCTGCGGAATGTTCTATGTGAACAACCGCTGGCTGGGCGGCATGCTTACCAATTTTGTTACGATTAAAAAATCGCTATTACGATTGAAGAAGCTTGAAAAGATGGAAGTAGACG
>Ga0099364_10005106_pt1 | contig 19611 bp, 16 predicted proteins | sample TergutTh196P3_FD_73070 | JGI IMG/M metagenome (GOLD analysis project Ga0099364, IMG submission 73070) | Microcerotermes parvus P3 segment gut microbial communities from Pointe-Noire, Republic of the Congo - Th196 P3 | ecosystem: Host-associated > Arthropoda: Insects > Digestive system > Gut ... | reverse complement strand
ATTAACCGATTTAGGCAAAATTTCAAGCGAAGACGCTAAAATGAAAGCCAAAGAAGAAATACAAAAATACAAATCACGAACGCTTACGCAAGTTGAGAAAGATTATCTAAATGCAATAAAAGAAATTGAGAAAACCGCAAAAAAGAAAAGCAAAAACGTAGCCGGAGGTGACGGCGATGACTAATCTCGACAAGATGGTTGAGGAACTTTGCCCTAATGGGGTGGTGTTTGTGAGGTTGGGGGAAGTTATCGACTACGAGCAACCCACAAAATATATCGTCAGCAGTACCGACTATGACGATAATTACGAGATACCAGTTTTGACGGCCGGTCAGTCGTTTATTCTTGGCTATACAGATGAAACGGACGGGCTTTACAGGGCAAGCAAGGAAAACCCTGTAATAATTTTTGATGACTTCACAACCTCGTTCCACTGGGTAGACTTTGAGTTCAAAGTGAAATCATCGGCAATGAAAATGCTCACTCCAAAAGATACCAGCGTAGCAAATTTCCGCTACTTTTTTTATGCCATAAGCACAATACGCTATCAACCAGACTTTGCGAAGCATGAGCGACAATGGATTAGCAAGTATTCGCAATTCAAATTACCTTTGCCACCGCTCCCCGTCCAAAGTAAAATTGTCGAGATACTCGACAATTTTACGGAGCTTACAGCGGAGCTTACAGCGGAGCTTACAGCGGAGCTTACAGCGAGAAAAAAGCAGTATGAATATTATCGGGATACGCTACTCTCCTTTGGTGAAAACAGAGAGAGAGTAAAATGGGCAAAACTTGGATATGTTGCACAAAACCTCGATTCAAAACGGAAGCCTGTTACAAAGGGAGTTCGCCAAGCTGGGGAATACCCGTATTATGGTGCTTCTGGGATTGTAGATTACGTTAGTGACTACATTTTTGACGGCGATTATTTATTGGTGTCTGAGGATGGCGCAAATTTGACGGCACGAGTAACGCCTATCGCATTTTCGTCAAGCGGTAAAATATGGGTGAATAATCATGCTCACGTTTTGCAATTTGAAACGTATGCAGAGCGGAGGTTTATTGAGTTTTACTTGAACTCGATTGATTTATCTCCATACATCTCAACAGCCGCGCAGCCAAAGCTGAATCAGGCAAATTTAAACAAGATTCCTGTGCCACAACCTTCGTATGAAGAACAAGCCCGCATTGTGGAAATCCTCGACAAGTTCGATGCGCTGACTACCGACATTGCCGCAGGGCTTCCCGCCGAAATCGCGGCTCGGCAGAAACAGTATGAGTATTACCGTGATAAATTACTCACATTCAAGGAGAGGGTTGCATGAGTACCTATAACATCGTTTCAAGCGACAACGAATCTACCGTTGTCGCCGAATATACCTCCGATTATGTCCGCCCAGACAGCTATCAGAGCGAGGCCGATTTAGAATGCGAATTTATCCGCCTGCTGTCCGGACAGGGGTACGAATACATCAGTGCTACTAACGAAAATGGGCTTATAGACAACTTGCGTGTTCAAATTGAAAAACTCAATGACTATAAATTTTACAATAGTGAGTGGGAGCGTTTTTGCAATGAATATCTTATTAATAAAAACGAAGGAATTGTTGAAAAAACTAGAAAAATCCAAGAAAACGAACGGCATAGCTTTAGACTTGATAACGGCTTGACAAAAAATATTTGTCTCATTGATAAAAATAACATCCACAACAACCACTTGCAAGTAATAAATCAATACGAAACAGCGGACGGCACTCGTTCCAACCGCTATGACGTGACCGTCCTTGTAAACGGTTTGCCGCTTGTACATATCGAACTCAAACGGCGCGGCATTGCAATCCGAGAGGCGTTCAATCAAATCAACCGCTATCAACGCGAGAGTTTTTGGGCGGCAAGTGCTCTGTTTGAGTATGTGCAGTTATTCGTCATCAGCAACGGAACATATACGAAATATTATAGCAATACAACCCGTTTTCATCATATCAAAGAAGTGGGCGGGGATACCCGCAAGAGTAAAAAGAAAACCAGTAACAGTTTTGAGTTTACGTCCTATTGGGCGGATGGCACAAATAAAGTCATTGCCGACCTTAAGGACTTCACAAAGACCTTTTTCGCTAAGCACACGATTTTGAACATCCTCACGCGATACTGCGTGTTTACCACCGAGGAACTCCTACTTGTTATGCGTCCGTACCAAATCGCCGCCACCGAGCGAATTTTGAATCGCATCGAAGTAGCGAACAACTATAAGAAGTACGGCGGCGTGGAGGGCGGCGGTTATATTTGGCACACCACCGGTAGCGGCAAAACGCTGACCAGCTTTAAGACGGCACAACTTGCAACGGCTCTGCCTTACATAGACAAAGTGCTTTTTGTCGTTGACCGCAAAGACCTCGACTACCAAACCATGAGGGAATATGACCGCTTTGAAAAAGGTGCGGCGAACTCCAGTACATCAACAGCTGTATTGAAAAAACAACTTGATGACCCAAATGCCAAGATTATTATCACGACAATCCAAAAATTAGATAGATTTATCAGCAAAAACAAGAACCATGGGATTTTTACAAAGCATATTGTTCTTGTTTTTGACGAATGTCACCGTTCTCAGTTCGGCGATATGCACCAAGCGATAACAAAGGCGTTCAGAAAATACCACATTTTCGGCTTTACAGGTACGCCTATATTCCCCAGCAACGCCGGACACAGCGGTAGCCCGCTCCTACGTACAACGGAGCAGGCTTTCGGCGATAAGCTCCATACCTACACCATAGTTGACGCTATCAATGACGGCAATGTTCTGCCTTTCCGTATCGACTATGTCAATACAATCAAGATGCCTGATAATATTCAGGACACAAAAGTGCGGGCAATCGACACCGAAAGAGCAATGGCAGCACCGGAACGCATTTCCGGTATAGTGACCTATGTTCTTGACCATTTCGACCAGAAAACAAAACGACAAAGTTTTTACTTCCATAAACGTGTTGTAAATGTTGAAGAAGTCGCAAAGGATAAATCTCACGCACTGGAAGAACGTGTGAAGGAAGACAAGAAATCATTCCGTGTCGGCGGTTATAATTCGATTTTTGCAGTGTCCAACTCAATTATGGTTGAGGGAACACGAGTGTTGCCCATTAAACTTTATTACGATGAATTTAAGCGGCAACTAAGTGAACGAAACAGCGATTTGCGCGTCGCTACAATTTTTAGTTTTGCGGTAAACGAAGAAGAATTGGACACCACTGTACCTGACGAGGATTTTGATAACAATAAACTCGACCAGTCATCCCATGATTTCCTTAAGCGGGCGATTGCTGATTACAACGCAATATTCGGGACTTCTTACGACACTTCGCCGGATAAGTTTCCGAGTTATTATAAAGACATTTCCCTGCGAATGAAAAATCGTGAAATTGACATTCTTATCGTGGTTAATATGTTCTTGACAGGCTTTGATGCAACCACAATGAATACGTTGTGGGTAGATAAGAACTTAAAACACCACGGACTGATTCAGGCGTTTTCCCGCACCAACCGAATCCTTAACAGCGTGAAAACGTTTGGTAACATAATTTGTTTCCGTGATTTGAAAAAAGCCACCGATGACGCAATCGCCCTATTCGGTGACCGTGAAGCGGGCGGTATCGTTCTTTTGAAAACATATAATGATTACTACAACGGCTACGAACAGGACGACAAGAAAAAAGCGGGTTACAAAGAATTAATCGAGCGGCTTCTTGCAGAATATCCCCTTGGTGTTGCTATACTTGGCGAAACGGCAAAAAAGGTGTTCATTGCCCTGTTTGGTGCAATTCTGCGGCTTCGTAATATTCTCACATCATTCGATGACTTTGCTGGCAATGAAATTCTGTCGGCACGAGACTTCCAAGATTACCAAAGCCGTTACATCGACTTATATCAAGAGTTCCGCCCGAAAGATAATGGCGACAAAGAAAATATCAACGATGACATTATTTTCGAGATTGAACTCATAAAGCAAATAGAGGTCAACATTGACTATATTCTGATGCTCGTTGCCAAGTTCCACGAGAGCAATTGTAGCGACAAGGAAATCCTCGCCGCCATCGACAAAGCGGTTAATTCAAGCATTGAACTGCGGAGCAAAAAGGAACTCATCGAGGGCTTCATCTCCCGTGTCAATACTTCCACGCAGGTGGACGACGACTGGCAGAAATTCGTGCATGAGCAAAAAGAAGCCGACCTCGCTACTCTCATTACCGATGAGAAGCTCAAAGAGAACGAAACCCGACGGTTTATTAATAATTCATTCCGCGACGGTGTGTTAAAAACAACCGGAACAGATATTGACAAAATCTTGCCACCAGTATCACGTTTCGGCGGTGGCAACAGGCAGGAAAAGAAACAAGGCGTGATTTCGAAGCTGATGAGCTTCTTTGAAAAATATTTAGGGCTAATATAAGGGAGTGTACATATGAAATTAAGTGGGATGATTTCTAAAATTATGGACAATTATTTATGCTTGCGTGGCATTGCGAGCATAAAGGCGTTGGCAAAAATATCCGAAGTCAATCCTGATATCCAACGAGACTTGTTGGAAGAACACAAAGGCGAGATGAAAGACTTTTTAGAAAAAGGTGAGTATGCTTTTTTTCCGGAAGTTGTTTTATCGATGGATGTTGGACTATCAGGTGAGGACGAAGTCTTTGAAAATTTTGCCAGTGCCGTTGATTCGATTAACAAAGGATTTAATCAAAAAATCGGGAAAATTAAAATCAACTTCAAAACTGACGATAATAAGCTTATTGATGAGCGCAGGCAAGTAAAAGTTGCCCAATTAACATTTAATGAAAACGATATAGCATTAAGCCGAATTGACGGAAATCACCGCTTAAGTGCCGCTGATTACTTAACGAATGATATTTTGATTCCTTTTTGCCTCATAATATTTCCTGATAAAAAAGATTTGGAAAACAATTCACGGGCCATATTTCATAATATAAATTCCAAACAAATACCAATTAATTTAGAACAAAACATAAAACTGATTATTGAAAGCGGAGATGTTTTTACTGATAGTATTCTTGAAAAACCCCAACCGTTCGGTTTGCACTATAAGTTTACCCGCGACTTGTTATGCGGGGAAGGTAGAATAGATTTCGGCTGTTTCCCGCATATACAAGATTTTGTGTATGACAATAAGTATTCATTCTTCGCCGATTTATTTAGGCATCTACTTAAAGAAGGTTTGATTTGCGAAGCCACAGCCGTGGACAATATAAAAGGGGAACTTGTAAATGTAGAAAACGCATTAAGCGAAGCCAGCATAGTTACTTCATCTAATAATAGCTCGATTGTAGGTGCATTGGCGTACTACAAACTTTCTGACATTGATAAATATACACGTTTTATCAAGTGGATCGCAAAGAATCATATCGCCGATGCTAAAACCGTTGGCATAGATGACATTATAAACATTTTTGATAAGGTTTACGATAGTATTCCTAAAAAGGTATTCTTGGCACGCTGGTATCCTGTTGTTACAGACAGTAATTGCACAAAGGCACAGCAAAGGCTAAACGCTACAAAAATTGTTGTCGAAAATCTTGGTCTTGAATTGGTTGATATGGGAACACAGGATGGACCTATTTTTGATATTCGCTCTGTAATGTATAAAGAGATTGAAGAATGCGATATATTTATTGCAGATTTAACAGGATGTCGGCACAATGTAATGGTTGAGGTTGGTTATGCTCTTAATTCTCAAAGAAGAGAGCGTATGTTGTTTTACTTTGCACCAACAGACGAATATTCTGAACCGCCCTTCGATCTTAACGGCTTTCGATATGAAAAAATAAATGACTCCGCAGAAATCGAAACAAAAGTCAAGCCGCTCATAGAAAACATTTTGAACGAAATAAGTTAGAGGGGTTCTTCTCTTGCAAATAAATCCTTACAATGCTATACTAAAAATACTAAATCATACTTCGAAAGGATGATGCCTATGAAATTTATTATTAGCGGTAAGAATATTGAAGTCACACAAGGTCTTCGCAATGCAGTTGAGGACAAGATTGGAAAGCTGGAAAAGTATTTTAAACCGGATACAGAAGTATATGTAACACTAAGTGTCGAGAAAGAAAGGCAAAAAATCGAAGTAACAATCCCGGTGAAAGGGAATATCATTCGTTCCGAGCAAGTCAGCAGTGATATGTACATTTCGATTGACCTAGTTGAAGAAATTATTGAACGGCAGCTCAAAAAGTACAAAACAAAACTAGTTGACCAGAAACACCATGCCAGCAGCGTTTTTAAGCAAGACTTTATCGAAAAAGAGTTTATGGACGAAGAAGAAGTCCAGATTATCCGCTCGAAAAAATTTGATGTCAAGCCAATGTACCCCGAAGATGCTTGCATTCAGATGGAATTGCTGGGACACGGTTTCTTTATCTTCGTCAACGCCGAGACCGACCAAGTAAATGTCGTCTATAAAAGAAAAGGCAGTACATATGGCTTGATTGAGCCAGAAGTATAAAGCCAGCCTTAAAGGACTGCCGCCGGGCAGTCCCTTTTTCTCTTAAAAAATTATGCAGATATGTATACCAATTCAACAATAACTACAACACACATTTGTGTGCACACAAATGTGTGTTGTAGTTATTGCGAGGGACTGCCGCCGGGCAGTCCCTTTTTTCTTTATCAGAAATTGCTCCTGCTAACCTAAATCATTCCAACAAGAATGCGGCACACCAAAGGGTGTTGCATTCTTGCAACGGAAACTTGTTTCCGTTTTTTTTATCCCTCATTTAGCAAAGCCTTTGCGCATATATTTATTTGAATAATCTTTTTACAGGTGATTATGAAAATAAAAATAAGTGAGGCAGCATTCCTTTTTTGCCTGGTGATGACAGCCGCTTTTTTGACCGTTTTAAGCAAAGAAAGAGTCCAAAAACCTGTTGATGATGGTTATATGCCAGGCGAAGCGGTCTTAGCCGCAACAGATAGTGCCTTTATTACTTGGGTTGATTTTAATGTCTCTTTTGAAGCATTAAACGCAGCATATGAGCTTGATGTTGCAAGCTATGACCAGCCGGTCCGCCTAAACTGGATTGAACTGCTTGCTTATTCCGGGGCAAAAAATGGGGGCAAATTCGGCAAAAACGCGGTAAGCACCATCAAGAAAGCCGCCGCTGATTTAAGTGAGGGCAAGATGACAATCGCCCAGCTTACCGCCGATCTTGACCATTATCCCTATTATTATGAAGCTTATGAAGCGGTGCTTGGGGGAATGGTCGGCGAGTTTGAAATTGAAAGGGAAATTGAAATTGAAAACGCAACAGAAGATGGGCAAATAACCAAAGAATGGAAAAAACTGTATGGCTTAAAAGCTTTTCTCCCAATTGCCCACGGCTTTCCTTATAGCGACTATGACGACTTTGGCTCATCGCGTAATTACGGCTATGCCCGCGTCCATTTAGGCCATGACATGATGGGGCAAATTGGAACGCCGATCATGGCCGTTGAATCGGGCATTGTTGAAAATTTAGGCTGGAATCAATATGGCGGCTGGCGGATTGGCATTCGCAGTTTTGACGGCAAAAGATACTATTATTATGCCCATCTGCGCCAAAATTATCCCTATGCTGATGGACTAAGCGAGGGTGATGTTGTCACCGCTGGTGATGTCATCGGCTACATGGGCCATACGGGTTACAGCACTACCGAAAACGTCAATAATATTAAGAGCGTCCATTTGCATTGGGGACTTCAGCTGATTTTTGATGAATCACAGCGTGACAGCGACAATGAGATTTGGGTTGATTGTTATGCCTTGACCCGCTTCCTTTACCGGAATCGTTCCAAAGCGGAAAAAGTCGGCGAGACAAGGGAATGGCAGCGCGTTTTTGAGATGAAAGACCCGGCGGTGGCAAAATTTACGAATATTTTTTGAATCCAACAATCATTTGCAAAATAAATTTCCCCTAAGTCGCATTAAAGCCATTGCTTAATGATTTTCCATATGCTATAATTTACGCGAAGGCAAAATAAGAAATCAGAGAGTTTTTGTGTTTGCCGTAGCAAAAAGTATAATTCAGGAGGATTAAAATGGCGAAAAAAGTCGTATTAGCAGGCGCTTGCCGGACAGCCATCGGCACGATGGGCGGAACTTTAAGCACTACCCCCGCCGCCGACCTTGGCGCAATTGTGATTAAGGAAGCCCTAAGCCGGGCCGGAGTTGCCCCGGAAGCGGTTGACCAAGTTTATATGGGTTGTGTTATTCAGGCCGGACTGGGGCAAAATGTCGCCCGCCAGTCATCAATTAAAGCCGGATTGCCAACCGAAGTGCCAGCGTTGACAATTAATGTGGTATGCGGCTCAGGCCTTCATGCCGTCAACATGGCCGCCAATATGATTATTGCCGGAGACGCTGATATCGTTGTCGCTGGCGGAACTGAAAATATGTCGCTTGCGCCTTATTCCATTCCCCAGGCGCGTTATGGCTATCGCCTAAATAACGGAACTCTGGTTGACAATATGGTCAAAGACGCTTTATGGGATGCTTTTAATGATTATCACATGATTCAAACTGCTGATAATGTTTGTGCTGATCCGCGTTGGAATTTAACCCGGGCAGAACTTGATGAGTTTGCCCTTAAAAGCCAGCTAAAGGCTGAAAAAGCCCAGGCAAACGGAGCTTTCGATAAAGAAATTGTCCCCGTTGAAGTTAAGCAAAGAAAAAATACCGTCGTTTTTGATAAAGATGAAGGCATCAGAGCCGGGGCAACGATTGAAGGGCTTGAGAAGCTCCGCGCGATTAACAAAGACGGTTTTGTTACCGCCGGAAATGCTTCCGGAATTAATGACGGCGCAGCAGCAGTAGTTGTCATGAGCGAAGAAAAAGCAAAAGAGCTTGGCGTAAAAGCAATGGCAACTTGGGTTGCCGGGGCGTTAACCGGATGCGATCCGACCGTGATGGGAATCGGCCCGGTATCTGCAAGCAAAAAAGCCATGGAAAAGGCCGGAATGAAAATTGCCGACTTTGATATAATTGAAGCCAATGAAGCCTTTGCCGCCCAGTCGATTGCGGTTGGAAAAGACCTAGGCATTGATGTGGACAAGCAGCTTAATCCCAATGGCGGCGCGATTGCCCTTGGCCACCCTGTTGGCGCAAGCGGCTGCCGTGTCCTGGTCACCTTGCTCCACGAAATGGAAGCACTTGACGCGAAAAAAGGCCTCGCCACCCTCTGCATTGGCGGCGGAATGGGAGTCGCGGCGATTATAGAGCGGTAAAAACTGAAGCAAGGCAGAAAATATTTCTCGCAGTTGCCTTGGCCGCCTTCTATCCAAATGGCTGCTGGTATTTTCATTCAATTAGGGCACAGCAACGAAGAGATTATTTTCTGACTTGCATATGCAAATTATTAATTATTTTAAGGAGAAACCATGGAATACATCTTATATGAAGTAAAAGGAGCGGTCGGCATTATCACAATCAGCCGCGAAAAAGCCTTAAACGCCCTTAATTCAACCGTTCTTTCCGAATTAGGGCAAGTCCTTGACGAAATTGACCAAAACGAAGTGAGATGCCTTATCTTAACCGGGGCAGGAGAAAAATCATTCGTTGCCGGAGCTGATATTGGCGAAATGAGTTCATTGACAAAAGCCGGAGGGGAAGCATTCGGCAAAAAAGGCAATGATGTTTTCCGCCGCCTCGAAACTTTCCCGCTTCCCACCATCGCGGCAATAAACGGTTTTGCCTTAGGCGGCGGCTGTGAAATTGCGATGAGCTGTGATATCCGCCTTTGTTCTGATAATGCTATTTTCGGACAGCCCGAAGTCTCGCTTGGAATTACCCCCGGATTCGGCGGAACTCAACGCCTTGCCCGCCTTGTCGGGGCAGGAATGGCAAAGCAGATGATTTACACCGGACGCAACATCAAAGCCGATGAAGCGTTCCGGATTGGCTTAGTTAACGCAGTTTACCCCGCGGCAGAGCTAATGGAAGCAGCAGAAAAAATGGCAGCCGGAATCGCAAAAAATGCCCCCATTGCTGTCCGTAATGCCAAAAAAGCAATCAATGACGGGCTTGACGTTGACATGGATACTGCGCTTGTGGTAGAAGAAAAGATGTTTGGAGCTTGCTTTGAGACCCATGACCAAGTCGAAGGAATGGCCGCGTTTATGGAAAAAAGAAAAGTAGAAGCGTTCCTTAACAAATAAAACGAAGAACGAATAGAAAGGAAATTATATGAAAGTTGGAGTAATCGGCGCGGGAGCAATGGGCTCCGGAATCGCCCAAGTATTTGCCCAGGTTGATGGGTATGAAGTATATCTTTGTGATATCAATGAAGAATTTGCATTAAACGGCAAAAACAAAATCAAAAAAGGTTTTGACAAACGAGTTGCCAGCGGCAAAATGGAGCAGGATAAAGCCGATGCGGTTCTTGCGAAAATCACCACCGGAGTCAAAACGATTTGTACTGACGCTGATTTAATCGTCGAAGCAGCTCTTGAAGTAATGGATATCAAAAAACAAACTTTCAAGGAATTACAGGATATCTGCCCCAAGGATTGCATTTTTGCAACTAATACCTCTTCTTTGTCAATTACCGAAATCGGCCAAGGCCTTGACCGCCCCGTCATCGGAATGCACTTTTTTAACCCTGCCCCCATCATGAAACTTGTTGAAGTTATTGCCGGACTTAACACCCCGGCTGATATGGTCGCGAAAATAAAGGCAATTTCCGAAGAAATCGGCAAAATCCCAGTTGAAGTCAATGAAGCCCCCGGTTTTGTCGTCAACCGCATTTTAATTCCCATGATAAATGAAGCAATTGGAGTCCTTGAAGCAGGAGTTGCAAGTGCCGCTGATATTGATTCGGCGATGAAGCTTGGCGCAAATCACCCGATGGGCCCGCTTGCTCTGGGCGATTATGTTGGCCTCGATATCGTTTTAGCGATTATGGAAGTCCTCTTTAGCGAAACCGGAGATTCAAAATACCGCCCGGCCGGGCTTTTAAAGAAAATGGTCAGGGGCAACCTGCTTGGCGTAAAAACCGGGGCAGGATTCTATGATTATAATAGATAATAAAAATTTGGAGGATACATTAAATGAATTTTATGTTAAGCAAAGAACATGAAATGCTGCGGACTCTTTACCGCGAGTTTGCAGAAAAAGAAGCCAAACCAATTGCTCAGGAAATTGATGAAAAAGAAGAATTTCCCGCCGAGACAACCAAGAAAATGGCTCAAACTGGCTTTATGGGTATTTATATTCCCAAAGAATATGGCGGACAGGGCTGTGACCCTTTAGCCTACGCGATGTGCGTTGAAGAACTGTCCAAGGTGTGCGGTACTCACGGAGTTATTGTTTCCGCCCACACCTCGCTCTGCTGTGATCCGATTTACAATTACGGAACGGAAGAACAAAAACAGAAGTTTTTAGTCCCCCTTGCCAAAGGTGAAAAGCTAGGGGCGTTTGGGCTGACCGAGCCTGGCGCAGGAACAGATGCCCAAGGCCAGCAGACAAAAGCGGTTCTTGATGGCGATGAATATATCCTTAATGGAACGAAAATTTTTATCACCAACGGCAAAGAAGCAGACGTTTATGTCGTTTTTGCTGTCACTGATACGGTAACTGATGCCAGAGGCCGCACGAAAAAGATGATTTCGGCATTTATCGTTGAAAAAGGGACACCCGGCTTTACTTTCGGGACGAAAGAAAAGAAAATGGGCATCCGTGCTTCGGCTACTTATGAACTGATTTTTACTGACTGCCGCATCCCGAAAGAAAATCTTTTGGGCAAATTGGGCAAAGGCTTCGGCATTGCCATGGGGACATTGGATGGCGGGCGGATTGGTATCGCCGCCCAGGCGTTAGGCCTTGCGGCCGGTGCTTTAGAATCGACGATTGCTTATGTCCAAGAAAGAAAGCAGTTCGGCAAATCGATTGCTTCATTCCAGAATACCCAATTTATGCTGGCAGACATGGCAACCAAAGTTGAAGCAGCTAGACTGCTAGTCTATAAAGCGGCGGAAGCAAAAAAGAACGGAAAAGTTTATTCACTAGAAGCAGCGATGGCAAAGCTTTATGCTTCCGAGGTGGCCATGGAAATTACGACTAAGGCGGTCCAGCTTCACGGCGGATACGGTTACACCCGTGAATATGACGTTGAAAGAATGATGCGTGACGCGAAAATCACCGAGATTTATGAAGGCACGTCAGAAGTGCAAAAAATGGTAATCGCTGCAAACATTATTAAATAATGAGGAGGCACTTCACAAATATAGAAGCAAATTACGGATTTATTTGTGAAATCGTGTAACTTTAAGTTACACGAAACCGAAAGGCACAAGCCTTAAGGTGGGTGACTTTTTACTAACTGTAAATATCTTATAAAGGAGATGAAAATGAAAATTATAGTTTGCATAAAGCAAGTACCAGATACAGCGGGGGGCGTAAAATTTAACCCCGATGGTACTCTCGATAGAAGTGCAATGCTGGCAATTATGAATCCTGACGACAAAGCAGGATTGGAAGCAGCTTTACGGCTAAAAGATGAATTTGGCGCAGAAGTAACGGCAATTACGATGGGACTTCCGAAAGCCGAAGACGTTTTACGCGAAGCAATGGCGATGGGTGCTGACAAGGGCATTTTGATAACTGACCGTGTCCTCGGCGGAGCTGATACTTGGGCGACCAGCCAAACCTTAGCCGGAGCAATCCGCAACCTAGAATATGACTTGATTATTACCGGCCGCCAGGCAATTGATGGCGATACCGCCCAGGTCGGGCCGCAGCTTTCCGAGCATCTTAATATCCCGGTCATTTCTTATGCCCAGGAAATCAAAGTTGATGGCGATTTCCTTATCATCAACCGCCAATATGATGACCGTTATCATATCATCAAAGCAAAAATGCCTTGCCTTTTGACTGCCCTTGCGGAACTGAATGAGCCGCGTTATATGACCCCCGGCGGAATTTTTGATGCTTGCAAAGCGGAAATCACCGTGTGGGGACGTGACAAACTAATCAATGTCAAAGATTCTGACCTAGGCCTTAAAGGTTCACCGACCCAAATCGCCAAAGCATCGGACAAGGTCCGCAAAGGCGCAGGTGAGACCGTCAGCCTGGAACCAAGTGAATCAATTGATTATATTGTCGCAAAACTCAAAGAAAAACACGTTGTTTAGAAAGGAAATAGAATATGAACACATCAGAATATAAAGGCGTATTTGTCTATGCGGAACAGGTCGATAATGTTGTCGGCGGAATTGCATTAGAGCTTATCGGCGAAGGCAAAAGACTTGCACAGGACCTAAAGTGCGATGTCACCGCGGTTTTAATCGGTGCTGACATCAAAGGACAGGCTGACCGTCTTGCGGCTTACGGCGCGGATAAGGTGATTATCGTGGAAGATGAGGCCTTAAAGGAATACCGCACCGAACCTTATACCCACGCATTTTCAACCGTCATCAACCAATACAAACCCGAAGTTGTCTTAGTCGGGGCAACCGCGATTGGCCGTGACCTTGCCCCGCGTGTCTGCGCCCGTATCCATACTGGCCTGACTGCTGACTGTACCCAGCTGGATATCGGTGATTTTCCGCTTAACCCGATTCCGGGCAAGGAACAAAAGCACAATCAGCTTTTGATGACCCGCCCTGCTTTTGGCGGCAATACAATCGCCACGATTGCTTGCCCTGACCACCGTCCGCAGATGGCGACCGTCCGTCCCGGCGTTATGCAAAAGCTTGAGAAAAACGAAAGCTTAAAAGCGGTTATCGAAGAAGTAAAATTAAGCTTTGAAGAAAATGTAAACTATGTCGAAATCCTTGATATTGTCAAATCAGTGGCAAATATCGTTGACATCATGGACGCAAAAATTCTTGTCTCCGGCGGCCGTGGCGTCGGCGGCCCGGAAAATTTCTATATGCTTGAAGATTTGGCAAAAGAGCTTGGCGGTACTGTCAGCTGCTCACGTGCCGTTGTTGATGCCGGGTGGAAACCAAAAGATTTCCAAGTCGGCCAGACCGGAAAAACCGTCCGCCCCAATCTTTATATCGCGGTTGGCATCTCCGGCGCGATCCAGCACTTAGCCGGAATGGAAGAGTCCGACCTGATTATTGCGATTAACAAAGACGAAACAGCCCCAATTTTTGGCGTTGCCGACTATGGCATTGTAGGCGATTACAAGAAAATCCTGCCCGGCTTAACCGAGAAGCTAAGGGCAGAGATAGCAGCCAAAGCATAACACCTGTTATTTAATGGCAACTAAAGGGCCGCTTGAATGAGTGGCTCTTTTTTGGTATTATTGAAAAAAGGAGAAAGCCATGAAAAACCTCAAATACCTGATTCTCACCCTCACAATATTCTTAACTGACATACACTTTAAAAACCTTGCTGAAAAAACCCTTGCTAAGCATGAAAAAAAGCCAGCAGGGAAATTCATCACCCTAAGCAAGCACCATAACCGCGGCCTTCCTATGAATATTGCGGAAAACCACCAAGAAAAAATCGCCTTTGCTTCTTTTATCGCGACAGGCATTTTGGAGCTTTTTTATTATTATGTGCTAATTAAAAAGGACAAACCGCTTTTGAAAACAGGCCTGTCACTTATGCTTGGCGGCGCGTATTCCAACACATTTGACCGCTTAACCCGCAAATATGTTGTTGATTATTTTAGCTTTAATTATCCGGAAAAATTGCGGAAGATAGTTTTTAATATCGGAGACATTGCTATTTTTTTCGGCACATTCCTGGCAATTATTAACGCGCTTCGCTCAAATTCCGATTGACATAGCGGGGATTGAATGCAATACTAGGATATGAATTTAATATATTAGGAGCGGCCATGAAAATTACTGCCCGGGGCAGGTACGCCGTCCGTATCATGATTGACCTTGCGATAAATGATACAGGCGAAGCGGCCAAAGTAAATCAAATCGCCAAAAGACAAGACATCTCGGAAAAATATCTTGAGCAAATCATCAGCATTCTTAAAAAAGCCGGTTTTGTCAAAAGCACCCGCGGGGCCCAAGGCGGCTACAGGCTGGCAAAGGAAGCTTCATCTTATACTGTTGGCATGATTCTCCGCTTGACGGAGGGAAATTTATGCCCGGTTGAAAATGATGTTGGCGAATGCGGGGGCTGTGATACTTGTGAAACCCTTGATGTCTGGAAACAGCTTAATGCTGCCATTAATGATGTCATTGATGGGGTAACGATTGCCGACCTTAAAGCCAAGCAAATCGCCCGCCAAAATCGTAGTTTTTAAAGAGAAAGAATAAACCAGTGAGTGAAGATCGAGAAAAAATCAAAACAACGCCAGAAGAAAACATAGACACGCCAGAAAAAATAGGCACGCCAGAAAAAATAGGCGCGCCCAAAGCAAAAGACACGACTAAGAACATGACGGAAGGCCCGCCGATGCGCCTTATCTTGGGCTTTTCCCTGCCATTAGTGCTGGGGACTTTAATGCAGCAGCTTTATTTAGTTGTGAATATGGTTATCGTTGGCCGCTTCGTTAGCGTCAAAGCTTTTGCGGGTGTTGGCGTCACCGGAGCGATCAATTTTTTGATTATCGGATTATGCCTTGGCTTGTGCAGCGGCTTTGCGATTCCGGTGGCGCAGAAATTCGGGGCAGGTGATTACAAGCTGATGCGCCGCTTTATGGCAAACAGCATTTGGTTATCGATTATCTTTGCCATTATCCTCACTATTTTGACGACAGCCTTAGCTGGCCCAATCCTAAGGATGATGAAAACGCCGGACGATATCTTTGGTTATGCTTATTCATATATTTTTGTCATTTTCCTTGGCATACCAACAGTTTTTCTTTATAATCTATTAGCCGGAGTAATGCGGGCAATCGGTGATTCAAAAACGCCGATGAAAATCCTCGTTGTTTCCACAATCGCAAATATCCTGTTAGCAATACTGTTTGTTATTGTCTTGGAAAAAGGCACTAGAGGCGCAGCTTATGCAACGGTGACTTCCCAATTGATTTCTGGGAGTCTGTGCTTGATTCTCCTCATGAAAAAATTTCCTATTTTACATATTCAAAAAGATGAATGGCGTTGGCAGCCATCACTGGTGCTGACATTATGCGGGATGGGGATTCCGATGGGCTTACAATATTCAATTACAGCAATTGGCTCGGTCATTCTCCAGTCGGCAGTAAATACGCTTGGTTCAGCCGCCGTAGCTTCAATTGCGGCAGCGGTTAAGGTCAGCGTCTTTTTCAGCTGTGCTTTTGAAGCCCTCGGCAGCGCAATGGCGACATATAGCGGCCAAAATGTTGGCGCAGGCCGCTTAGACCGCCTTAATAAAGGGCTTAAGGCAAGCATAATCATCGGGGTAGTATATTCTCTGGCGGCATATGTTGTCATATGGTTCTTTGGCAGGGAAATAACAATGCTCTTTATCGATGGCTCGGAAGCGCATATTCTTGACAATTCGGTTTTGTATCTGCGCATTTCAACGGCTTTCTTTATCCCTCTTGCTTTGGTGATAATATACCGCTTCATGATTCAAGGCATGGGATTTGGGCCGCTGGCGATTGTCGCCGGGATATGTGAATTGGTTGCAAGGGCATTGGCAGCATATTACCTCGTTCCTCATTTTGGCTTTGCTGCCGCCGCAATTGCCAGTCCGCTGGCATGGATTTTGGCAGATATTTTCCTTGTCCCTGCTTATCATTATTGCAAGAAAAAGCTTACGGCCACCGTCAAGGAACGCACAATTTCACAGCATGAATGATGAATGTTATGCCAGTTCCTGTATTCCGCATAACTTCGCATATGTACCTGCTTTTTTAATCAGTTCTTCGTGATTGCCTTGCTCAACAATGCACCCATTCTCAAGGACGATGATTTTATCCGCTTGGCGGACGGTGGAAAGCCGATGGGCAATGACAATAAGCGTCCGCGTTCCGGCGATGGAATTAATCGCTTTTTTGATTTCCAATTCAGTTTCGGTATCAACGGCCGAAGTAGCTTCATCAAGAATCAAAATCGGCGAATTACGAAGGACAGACCGCGCAATCGAAATCCGCTGTTTTTGCCCGCCGGAAAGACGAACGCCCCGCTCGCCGATGACTGTCTCATAACCCTCAGGAAGAGATTCGATATATTCGTCAATACAGGCAATCGCCGCCGCTTTTTTGATTTGCTCCTTGGAAGCAGTTTCGCTGCCATAAGCAATATTTTCATAAATAGTCCCATTAAATAAGAAGACATCTTGCAAAACCAGGCTCAAATTATCTCTCAAGCTTGAAAGCGTCATATCGCTTATGTCAATATCGTCCATCAAAATTTGCCCGGCATCGGGATCATAAAAGCGGGTAATCAAAGCCGAAATGGTTGTTTTGCCGACCCCGGTCGGGCCGACAATGGCAACCATCTCCCCCGGATTGACGTTAAAGCTGACATTATCAAGCACTTTCATTTCATTTTTGTACCCGAATGAGACATTTTTAAAGCAAAGCTGACCGGATAATTTCCCGGCATCGCTGGCACTTATTTTGTCCTTGATCGTTGGGCTGGTATCAAGCACCTCAAAAACCCGCTCCGCTCCGGCAAGAGCCATTTGCATATCTTCGGCAATGCGTGTCAGTTGCGAAATGGGGGCATAAAACAAGCCTAAATACAGAAGAAAAGCAACAATGTCAGAAATCATCAGCCCCCCGCTGATAGCCAGCATCGGCCCGGCAATAAGCACAATGATTGTGCCGATTGAAGCAATGAACCCGACTGCCGGATTGAGGATGCCGGAATAAAAAAGAGCTTTGATTAATGCCGTCGCATAGTCCTTTGACTTATGGTCAATGCGTTCATATTCGTATATTTGCTTATTGAAAACCTGGATTTCTTTCATTCCGGAAAAATTATCCTGCAACATTCCGTTTAGTTCGGCGATTTTTTCTTGCCCAACCCGGAAATACTTACGGAGCTTACGCAAAATAAAGAGCATTAACGCAAGGAAAGGGATTGGTATGCAAATAAGGGCAGCCAAAATAGGATTTATTATCAGCATGATCACTAAAACGCCAACTAAGGTGATGATGTTTGTGACCAAATCGGGAATCGCATGGGCAATCATGCTTTCAAAAGTAGCCGTATCAGCAACTATCCGCGACATTAGCTGTCCGGTTTGCTTGTCATGGTAATAATTCATCGAAAGCTTTTGAAAATGGTTATAAAGCATACTGCGGATTTTGGCGACAAGCCGCCATGAAGCCACGTGTGAAAGATAGCTGGTTAAAAAAAGGCAGACTCCCCGCAAAGCAAAAAGCAATAATAAGAAAAGCGCCATCTTGATGACGGTGTCCATTCCGCTAATATATTCGCCGGATTCAATCATGGCGATGATTTCCCTCGTGACAATGGGGGTATAAAGGTTGATTGCCGAAGCGGCAAAAAGGGCGATTGTCGAGATGATAATGTAAATATGCCAAGGCTTGGCCAATTTAAAAAGGCGGATAATATGTCTCATAATAATTTTCCTTATATTGGGTATTAGTATAGATAGTATAGCACACACGCACGAGCCAAGTAAACATTGAGTTTTGTCATTGCGGCCTTAGAGCCGCAATCCAGAACTACATTGCTTAAGGAAAGGGATAAAATAACACCTGTTATTTTAAAAAATAAAATTTCTTAAAAAAATGATTGACAAACCTTTTTCCATCGGATATACTGTTAAAGTCCGCTATAAAAGTGGCTAGGCGACGCGCTGAAATTTAAGTGCTTTTTTTATCCGTATTTTTACTACTATTTAATGCCTAAAGAATAAGCCATGGAGAAGTACCCAAGTGGCTGAAGGGGCTCGCCTGGAAAGCGGGTAGGTCGTTAATAGCGGCGCGAGGGTTCAAATCCCTCCTTCTCCGTTTTAACACCTTACCACCGTACCTTGACAAATGAACAGTAATGCAACCCTGAAAGATTCTAAAAGAAACTAAAAAATGGGCATTTTATGCCCAACCAAAGCAATTAAGCCAGGAAGACCTGGCCGGAATGAACTTTTATATGAGAGTTTGATCCTGGCTCAGGATGAACGCTGGCGGCGTGCCTAACACATGCAAGTCGAACGGGGCCATGCTCTTTGAAGGGCCGGGATCCATCTTGGCCCGGACAATGCGTGGCCCAGTGGCGGACGGGTGAGTAACGCGTGGACAACCTGCCCCGCGCAGGGGGATAACACTTAGAAATAGGTGCTAATACCGCATATGGGGGAGCGCCGCATGGCGCTTCCCGGAAAGGTCGGGCTCATGCCCTTCCGGCGCGGGATGGGTCCGCGTCTGATTAGCTAGTTGGCGGGGTAACGGCCCGCCAAGGCGACGATCAGCAGCCGGCCTGAGAGGGCGGACGGCCACATTGGGACTGAGACACGGCCCAAACTCCTACGGGAGGCAGCAGTGGGGGATATTGCACAATGGGGGGAACCCTGATGCAGCGACGCCGCGTGAGTGAAGAAGTATCTCGGTACGTAAAGCTCTATCAGCAGGGAAGAAAAACGCCACTTTGTGGCGGGGACGGTACCTGCATAAGCAGCCCCGGCTAACTACCTGCCCGCAGCCGCGGTAATACGTAGGGGGGAAGCGGTATCCGGGATTACTGGGGGTAAAA
>Ga0099364_10005105_pt1 | contig 19611 bp, 19 predicted proteins | sample TergutTh196P3_FD_73070 | JGI IMG/M metagenome (GOLD analysis project Ga0099364, IMG submission 73070) | Microcerotermes parvus P3 segment gut microbial communities from Pointe-Noire, Republic of the Congo - Th196 P3 | ecosystem: Host-associated > Arthropoda: Insects > Digestive system > Gut ... | reverse complement strand
CTGTCAGCATCAATAAAATGGCGGTTATAAGCGCAAACATAAGTTGCACATCCGTGACAATGATGCGCTGGAGTTCCGCAAGGTTTTTCCCCGAGTGGTAGAGGTACGGATAATCGAGAATCTTTCTAAGCAATCTGCCCGATAAATCCGCCTGCCTCCGAGCGACAAAACGGTTCTGCAACTTTGACACAGCATAGAGATACACGCCGCGAAAGATGTAAACCCCCGCGAGGAGGAACGTCAGCAATGCGAGAAATGCGCCTGAGCTCGAAAAACCCAGCAAATCGTATGCAAATTTGACATACCGGTTGGTTTCGATCATTGAGTTGTCGAGCATTATGGAGATAAACGGCGATATCAGCGATAAAGCCAGCGTTTCAAGCAATGCGCCGATGATGATTGCGATAAGTAGGATTATTAACTTGATCTTTGTGCCGCGGTCGAAGATGTGCCGCAGTTTGTGTAGAATTTGCATTAATTGATACCCAACTGTGTTTCTATTTCAAATAGCGACTCGTAGACGTCAGTATCCTCACTGAGTGTCAACGGATATTTCCCCTTCAGAAACATGATCCTTCCTACGCCCACCCTGCCCCCTGCTTCAATGTCCGCATCCTTGTCGCCAATTAAAACCGAACTTGACAAATCAATATCAAATTCGTCTCGTGCTTTCAGAATCATCCCCGGATTCGGTTTGCGGTCAAATGAATCCTGTTTGTACTTTCCAACGCCATACTCAGGATGATAAGGGCAGTAGTAAACCGCTGTTATGCTAACGCCTTGACCAGCAAATTCCATAAGCATCCATTCATTCAAGCTGCGAAAATCTTCCTCGGTGTAGTACCCTCTTGCAATACCGGCTTGATTGGTGATTACGATGATTAAATAGCCCAATTCCTGCGCGGTGTGGCAAAGCTCAAAGATCCCTTCAATAAAACGAAAATCCTCCGGCAAATAGACATACCCCGTATCCTCATTGATAACTCCATCCCTATCGAGAAAAATGGCTTTGTTCATAGTCTCACACACTTTGGCATAAGTGTTTGCGACAGCCCATAATCCTCTGGAATCCCAATGTCAATAAAATCTCCCTCCGAAACAAACCCGCGTATGTTAAGCTTACTTACGCCGTCAGCCAGAAAACGCTCGAATGAAAAACTCTCAGGCATGTCAAACCCATCAAAAATGTCCGATTTCAAACAATAAACACCTCCGTTGATATGGCCTTGCTCCGCATAGCCCTTTTCGCGCATTGTGATTATCTTTCCGGCGTTCAGTTCGACTATGCCATATCGGTCAATGTCGCACATCATTTTCAAAGAGATCGTAATATCAGCGTTTTGGCCTGTGTGCGAGTCCGATAAACGCAGCAAATCCACATCAAAAAAAGTATCTCCGTTGAGTACAAAGGCATTACCGCCGCCGCACTTTTCGAGCGCAAGTTTTATCGCGCCGCCCGTACCGAGCGGTAATCTTTCATATGAATAGATAATGGGTATCCTCAGAAAACTGTCTCCGAAATAATCTTTTATAACACTGCCCATATACCCTGTTGACAAAACTATTTCACTTATGCCGTACCGTTTGAGATAGGCAAGCAAATATTCCAGAAATGGCCTATTGTTTATGGCCGCCATAGGTTTCGGCACATCGCTGACGACAGATTGCAGCCTTGTGCCCATACCCCCGGCAAGAATTATCGCGGTCAATTTTGATTCTCCCAAAAGTATTCCTCCAAAGCCAGACAAATCGCGTGATAGACCGGCACATGTAACTCCTGTACTTTGAATGTTTCCGTTTCGGGAACGCAAATGCACACGTCGCAAAGGTTTTTCATCTCCCCGCCGTCGTAGCCCGTCAAGCCGAGCGTGACTACTCCGCGCCCCTTGCCAGTCTGCAGCGCATAAATGACATTTTTTGCATTTCCCGATGTGCTTATCCCCCAAACGCAGTCCAAGTGCCTTGCATACGCATAGACCTGCTGTGCAAAGACATACTCGGCGGTGCAATCATTGGAAAACGCCGTGGCGAGCGCCGTGTTCTCGACGAGCGCAAAAGCGGGCAACGCGCCTTGCAGGTTGCAAAGCAGCTCCTCGTCGTTGACCCTCTCGGCAAACGACGTGTCCAGAGCGCGTTTGAGCACAAAGGATTTCACCAGCTCACCCGCTATATGCAGAGCGTCAGCCGCGCTGCCTCCGTTGCCGCATATGTAAAGCCGACCGCCTCCCGCGAACGTCCGCGCCAAAAGTTCGCAAGCAGACTGTATTTCATCACGGCAAGACTTCAATTGAGGGTACCGTGCCATTAAGCTGTCAATCGTTTTCATATCTACCTCGTAAGGAACACGCCTTCGCGTTTTACCCGCCCGCGCCAGTAGTCCAGCAAATCGCGCATAGTTTGCTCATACGGTATCTCGGGCATCCAACCTGTGTGCGTATTGAATTTCGCCGTGTTGGGAATCTGCAAATCGGCGTCTATTGGGCGCAAACGCTCCGGATCAATTTCGATCTTGATATCCTTCCGCGCAGAAAGCGACAACAGCGTCTCAAGCGTATCGCCAACCTTGCATGTGTATGTCCCGCCAATGTTGTAATACTCCCCCGGTATCGGGTTTACGGTAACGAGCATATAATACGCCCGCGCCGCGTCGCGCACGTCGGCATAGGTGCGGAGCGAATCGAGGTTTCCGACTTTGACGACGGGCGGCGTTGCCCCCGATTCGATCATGGCGATCTGCTTGGCGAACGTGCTTTCATGAAACACATCGCCCCGCCGCGGACCCGTATGCGTGAACATGCGTGTCGTCATCACGGCCATGCCATATGCCTCGGCGTAGTAGCGCCCCAGCAAGTCAGTACCCGTCTTGCTGATTGCGTACGGCGATGCCGGATGAAATGAACACTCCTCGTCAATGGGCACCTTGTCCGCCGGCGCACGCCCGAACACTTCGCTTGACGCGCAAACATGAATCACCGGCGACTGTTTCAGCAGGCGGACGCTTTCCAAAAGGCGGGCGGTTCCAAGCACGTTCGTGTTCAGGGTGTCGATGGGCGCGGTGAAGCTGATCTGCGGATAGCTTTGAGCCGCGAGGTGAAAGATGTAGTCAGGATCGACTTCTTCCAGAACCGTTATCAACGAAGTCTGGTCGTTGAGGTCGCCGTAACGCAAAAACACCCTGTCTCCGTCGTTGATGCGCCCGGACAGATGCGCAATATTCTCAAACGCGCTCCGCCACCGCTGCATTCCGTATATGTCCCAATCCGTGCTCGCAAGCAGGAAGTCCGCCAGATGCGACCCGACCATGCCCGTCATGCCTGTTATTAACGCTTTTTTCATTGTGGTGGTCTCCATGTTTTTTGTAGTTGAGCTTTTATTTTTACGCAATTTTGACTTTACTTCTCGCAATTTGACATAATATTGAAATAATCTGGCGGTTGACAAAAACATAGATCTCGCTTAGAATGTAAGTACCGAAAAGGTTGGTGGGCTGACACCATTAAGAATCCGAAAGACTTCCCGGACTTCGGGTGCCGGAAGCTGAGCAGGCAGCGATAAAAATCCTGCGCGCCTTACCGGACTTCGGGTGCCGGCGGTTGGCGGACAACGATAAAATCAGTCATTAACGGGGAGTATCGCAGACCTGCGGGGCTGTTACTCCCCGTTAGAATTTGGATGGTAGCTCTATGGCGATCTCGAATCAAACTGAAGCATTGCGTATTGTTTTTACATGTGCAGCATTATATGAAAAAAACCTATCCGGTAAAAATGTGCTGTTTGTTACTATGGATAAAGATGAATCCGCGTGTGTTGAGACGCTGTTCCAACCACAAAACTATCTTCATTTAACCGGGTTGCAGACAAAACTGAGCAGTGAGCGATTCTATGATGCGGCACTCCATCAAAGGCTAAAGCTGTCTGACGTTACATTCAAAACAAGTGGTGTAACGGAGTTAAAACTACAGATCCTTCCGAAACTCATGGCTATCCACGTTACAGCAAGAATGATTGGTGACTATGACCATTCCCAGCCACTATTGATAGCAGATAAGTTTGCTGGAACCGTTGCTGTGGCCATGGGGTTTGCTCTTGTCAACGGTGTGTACATTCCAAACACCGCATTAAAAAAAGACCTGCGAGATATTACTGCATATGCTACCCGGCGTAAAGTGTCAGCCATTTTTACTAAGAATAAAAACTCCTCAAAATACATGCATCTGACCTATATCGCCAAAGGTATAACAATTGATGACGCCGTTATTTCATCTGTATTTCAGGAGAAGGTGGACATAGAAAACCTAATCGCCAATTTTACTATTCCTAAAAAAACCAACCGCTAGGATGAAAGGAATGAAACCGTTACAAACTGTAACGGTTTGAAAATAACGGTGGCAGACGGCAAAAAGCGGCTAACCGATGTTGCAAATACAGAACAGCTTTTACGCTTAATACAGTCCATATTTCCAATGCTCTTTTATCATATCCCCCGCCCGTAACCCCACTAGCGGCGGGTATGATAAAAAACCGTATTGCATCGACAAACAACATGAATTCCGCGTAGTTTCATACCAAAGCAAATATCACATCATTAAAACATTAGCTATTGACAGTGTTTTAGTGATGTGTTATTATTTTGAAACAAATCGTATATCTATTATATACAATACGATTTAAGCACAACCTCCCTATGCAAGCAGCTTAAGAAAAACGTCCTGACCCAACATGGAAACCTCGGCTTTTAACGCAACATACAAAGGTCATCCTTCATAGGAAAAGACAATATATTGTGGCCGGCGGGCTGAAATTAGTGGGTTTGCTAAGCAATGTCAACAGGTTAAGGCGTTAATTCATCTTTCCCCTGTAGGGGCGATTATCAATCGCCCGTATCCCTGCAGGGCGTTGCATATCGGGCGATTAATAATCGCCCCTACACGAGAATCATTAACCTGTTGACATTAGTTTGCTAAGCTAAGGCGTCTTGATAGCAACGCCTCAGCGTTTCGCCATTGCAGAAAGTACACGGTTTTCTTAAGCTGCTTGCGGTGTGTGCTCTTATTTTAAGCATAGCCTGGTGTTTTATTATGAGCTTAAGAAGCATTGCTGTTTTTATAGCCGTCGCTTTGATGGCCGTTCTTGCCGCCTGCACCTCGCAAGTCAATTATGACAGCAGCGTCGAAACGGTGTTTTTTACCGACAGTGCCGGGAGAAGGGTCGAGCTCCCGAAGGATATAACGAGAGTCGCGCCCAGCGGCGCGGTCGCGACGATGATTCTGGCAACGCTGTGCCCTGAGTATATGGTCTGTGTCAGCAGCACGCCGTCGAGCGGGCAGTATAAATACCTCCCGCCCAATCTTATAGACCTGCCGACAACGGGGCAGCTCTATGGCAGCAGAAGCACGATAAACCTCGAGTCTCTTATAAGCGCTGCCCCGCAGGTCATAATTGACCTTGGGGATCGTAAGGACAAAATCGACGCAGATATGAACACGCTGCAAAGGACGACCGGCATAGCGACTATTTTTGTAGAAGCAGACCTCCCGCACCTTTCCTCCGCCTACCGAACGCTGGGCGAAATACTCGGGCTTGAGGAGCGGGCGGAGGCGCTGGCTTCATTTGTTGATGAAACGATGGAGACGGCTGCGGCAAATTTGGCGAAAATACCCGAAAACGAGAGAAGGTCCGTCATGTTCACCACCGGCACGTCGGGCCTTAACACGAATGCCGCCGGCTCAGTTCAGGCGCAGGTGCTTGACATCGTCGGCGCGGTAAATGCTGTGATCGTTGAAGATATCAGCAACGCGGGCGGCGGGAACGTCATCGGGCTTGAGCAGCTGTATAATTTTGACCCCGAGGTAATCTTGTTTTCCGGAGGCAGTATTTATGGCATGGTTGCGGAATTGCCGGCATGGTCCGATCTATCGGCAGTCAAAGGCGACCTGTATTACGAAATACCCGGGCTGCCATATAATTGGCTGGCAAATCCGCCCTCCGTCAATATGGTTCTTGGCGTTTGGTGGCTCGGCAACCTGCTCTACCCGGAGTTTTACGATTACGACATGGTCGATGCCGCGCAAAGGGCGTACAATTTGCTGTGGGGCTACGATTTGTCGGAGGAGGAGGCACGCTTGATGCTTGAAGGTTCGACGCTGAAAGCGCGTTAGCGTTTTTCTGACGCACCCTTTGCACAGGAAAGCTGAAGGTAGAGCGAAGAATAGTACTTCATTCTGGAAATAACTGTACGAATATTGTGGTGGATTTTTTCGGCTGACTAGGCGAAAAGCCGAAGTAATACCACTGGTATTTCAAGGTTTTTCAACGAAGTCAGACGGAAAAAGACGCCGCAAGGTTTGTATAGGTATTTTCAGAATGGAGTACTATTGCCTTCCTTACGTCACGTAGGCGCACATCCCATAAAATTAAGCCGTAACGATATTCGCTGCAGCGCTCAGTTTCCCCATATTTCTCAAGATACCCCAACGTCTTGCAGGTGTCTTCCGGCTCAAAGCGTCCGCAGAGGTTTGCACAGTAGGAAGCGTGCTGCTCTGACGGCGCGACGGTCTCAACACGTCTGTCAGTATAGTACGATGTTTCCGGATAGTACCCGGATAACCACAGCAAATTCAGCAGCGCATAGAAGCCGGAACCATCAAAGCGCGGATTGTACTTCTCGCCAAAGACATCTATGGAAATTCGCTCAGCAAGCGTATCTTTGACGTTGACAAACGACATGTTTAGACAGAAACCGCAACTCATTTTCATCAGCTTTTCAAGTGATCCTTTTGCCGTCGCAGCAGGGGTTATCGAGGTAAATACAAGGTCAAACGTGCCTAGTTTTCCCAAGTCCTCCGGGTTGAGCGAAATAAAATCATCCTCAACGAAAGACACATTTTTGATCCCCCCGGCATTTGCGCGCTTTTCAGCGTATTCAACAAAACGGCTGGAGAGGTCGAGCCCTACTGCGTGACGGGCTGTTTTCGCAAATTCCATGACAAACAGCCCAGGCCCGCAACCGACGTCGATGACCGTTGACTCCTCACCCAGCAATCCGCGTGAGCGCAAATACCGGGCAGTGTGGTCGATACGCTCGCGCATCCCGGCTTTGCCGTCGCCGTCAGGCCCAAGTTCGTCTATCCATTCTTGGGCGCGTTCGTCCCATACCTCCTGCGAGTGATCTAGTCGGCAGTCTTGCCGCGACTCCCATAGTTTGGTGAAGTAGCCGGCGTCTTGTGTTTTCATATCATGCAACTTTGTATCCCCGCCTTCTCATAATATGTGTCTGCTCTGCACTTTTGAAAAATCTCTGTTTTCACATGAAATTCGGTCACTTTCTACCCCTTGTTTGTGTACTAAGCGCAGTTGTGACGAGTCATTTGGCCGAACGAATGAAGCTTACCATTTCGCCGGCATCAAACAGCTTTCGAATAGTCCCGCCGCGTATTGCGGCGCCGCACGAGCGCGCGTCGCGGACGATAAATCCGGACAGTCCGTGAGCGCCGTGATCAAACATGACCGGCGACAGTATCGTACTCGGGCCGACCATCACTGTTTTGGCGTTTCTTGACAGCTCAAGCAGCCTGGGAAGTGTTTTGTTCACAAGCGTACAGCCGGTGATAAATACGTAGTTCTGCTCACAAAGTATGTATTCGCAGGCCGGGTCCGGTAGATCGCCAAACTCCGGGGCGCGTTCGAGTATCGTCAGCTCGCAGATCGAGCCGAATTGCTTCTCAAGGTCCGGGAAATGTCCTACTACCGCGACTTTGCATCCTTTTACCTCATCGTGGTATACGTCAAATGAAGTCTGATCTTTGCTTGCTTTATTTGGATGCGTACTGCCACAGTCAAGCGCCCGCGCGGGAAAATTATGAAATGCACTGATTGCGGCTGCTCCGAGAGCAGCCTCGATAAAGTTCCATGATTTTGACAACTCGGCAATTTGCTTGAGCGGAGCTCCCTTAATTTCGCCTTGAAACGAAAAAGGCATACTTTGAACGGGGATGGTTTTGGCAATGCCGAAGCCGCCTTCGCTTGATTCCACCGACGTCCAGTTAACTCCGGCAGTGCAGTCTATAACAGTCAGATTTTCCGGAATGCAGCCAATCAAATCGTCGTATAACTTCCATTTCTCCATATTTTCCTCCTACTTATGTAAGTAATCCGTAACTGTTCAGTGCCTTGCGCTCGCACCGCTATACTCACCGGTACTGAATAGTTACAATAATCTTTCATTTTATCATTGCAGTGCAGGGGCTAAGCAGGCGTAACGGCCCAGCTCTTTGATATTAAAGACTTTGAGCGGGATATTGTAGACTTCCGCCAGAATTTCTTCCCTCAGACTGCTTTCAGGCGATCCGGCAATCATGTTGCCGTCAGGGTGCAAAAGTGCGCAAGTGCCTCCAAGCTGTATGGCGTGGTCAGGATTGTGGGTGGTCATTATGATGGCATAGCCGGATGAGGCCATTTTCTTAATCAGCCGTAAAACCTTTTGCTGATTTCCCACATCCAAAAATGATGTAGGTTCGTCAAAAAGAATGATTTTTGGTCTTTGTGCAACTGCCTTTGCAATTGTGACTTGCTGCTGCTCGCCGCCTGAAAGCTGGTTGAACATCCTGCCGGCGAAATCAGACACACCAAGTTCTTCCATAGCTTTGTCCGCTTCTTCATAATCTTTTTCGGCAGGTTTGCCAAGTGCGGAGATTCTGGGGGCGCAGCCCATTACGACATAATCTCTTACGAGAAAATTAAATACCATATTTACGTTTTGTGTAACCAGAGTGATCACAGAAGCCAGCTGGCGCTGTTTATATTTCTGTATCGGTATATCATCAATACGGATTTCTCCGGTCAAAGGCGTTTTCTGACGGCACAAACAGTCAAACAGGGTCGATTTGCCGGCACCGTTCGGTCCCAGCAATGTCATAATGTCCCCCTGATTCATGCTGAATGAAATATCCTTAAAAACAGTTTTTCCCGGGTTGTACGAAAAGGAAATTTTCTTAACGTTCAGCAGCATTGAAGCTAGCACCTCCCCCGTGTCAAGAATCACATATTGGACCCGATCGTCGTCCTTTGTTTGTAAATAAGGGCTATAAAGAACGGGGCGCCGATAAAACCTGTCAGCACGCTTAATGGGATTTCGGCAGTGGATAAGTTCCTTGCCAGAGTGTCTACCAAAAGCAAGAAAATTGCTCCGGCGAGAATGCAAACAGGCATGATTCTTTTATTGTCAACCCCCACCAGCAACCGGCTAAGATGGGGAACGGCGAGGCCGACCCATCCTACCTCCCCGGCGATGGAGACGCTCAGTACCGCAAGCAATGTAGAAGCCGCAATACCTATGCGCCTATACAGCTTATAGTTGACGCCTACTAAATTAGACTGTATTTCACCCAATGACATTATATTCACCCACCATGCCAGGCGAATAAGTACAGCAAGGCATACAATCATAGGTACGGACACGTACATGATCTCTCCGCCCGAAACTTTGGAAAGGCTTCCCATTTGCCAAAATACGATAGAAGGAAGCGCCGTGTCCGGGTCCGCCAAATATCGCATTATGGACATAACGGAGCGAAACAGGCCGGAAACGACAATTCCTGACAGAATCAGGATTGTTATGCTGCTGTTGCGCAGCAGTTTGGGTATGGACGTGGTTATCAATACCGCTGTAATGCCGAAAACAAAGGCAAAAATCTGAATCGTGGTGAAAGAGCGTTCCAAGATTATTGCCAGAGCGGCGCCAATGCTGGCACCGCTCGTGACCCCCAAAAAGTCCGGTGATACCATAGGGTTGCGGAACATGCCCTGATAGGTGGCGCCTGCTGTGGCCAAAGCAGCCCCTATCAGCATAGCGGCAACGATCCTGGGCAAGCGTATCTGGAAAATGACCACTTCTGCTATTGCGTCCCATGTCGGTTCTATATCCAGAACCCGGGAAAACAAAATGTTGACAATTTGGCCTATCTCCAGCCGGTATCTGCCCAAAGCAAGCGAGACAAGAAAAAGGGCAATCAACGCCAGCGTCAATAGTATAAGCAGTATTGGATATGGCAACACTTTTTTAGCGTGCGGCACAGACGTTCCCCCTACATAGTGTACTATTCAGGACCTTACTCACCGGTCCTGAATAGACACTCTACATCAGTATCCGAAGAAATCTTTTCCGAGTTCGACTCCGTGAAGCATATAATAAAAATCAGTTACGGCTGCATCCAGTTCTTCCGCAGTAATAAGCTGCGGGTGCATAATATGGGCGGCCCATATTACCGCAAGGGCAGATGCCGTCGAAGAAGTGTCCCACCAGTCCGCGGGAGAGGGGAATTTTCTCACATTTCCGTTTTGGACGGCTTGTAAGACTGCGTACCTTGGTTCTGAAATAATGTCCTCCGGCTGCAGATTGCCCCAGGCAGAGATGAATATATATTCGGGGTCCCACTCCAGTATTTGCTCCATAGTGACTTCCGCATGTGTCGTGCCGTCTATGTCTATAGCGGTATTCAGGCCTCCGGCCCTAAATATTATATCACTTTGCAACATGCCATTTGTCCCAATTGTGGTGGTGGTGTTGCCAAAGACCAGCGCCGTGGGCTTCCTTGGAGCATTTGCCAGCCTTTCTTCAACCAGGCTCAGTTGGTTCAAAGTGAAATCTATAATATTCCGGGCGCGCTCCTCCTGTCCAAAAGTATCACCTAAAACGCTGATGCTTGTAAGAATTGATTCAAAGTCATCCGGCCGTATGGACACGCTTGCTATGCCAAGCATATCTAAAACCGGCAAAACAACCTCTGCGTGGCGGGCAGAGAACACAAAAAGCTGAGGTCCTATTTGCGCTAATTCTTCTACGTTAATCTGATCATTGTTGCCCAGTTGAGGTAGATCGCCTAAATTGGGAACCATAAGACCGTTTATTGTATCCGGCGAACCGGTTCCGCCTCCGCGTCCCACGAGTAAATGACCCCCTCCCATGGCAATGATAAAGTTTATCATAGTACCGTGGACGGCGACGACACTTTCAACTTCCATTGGTAAAACTACTTCGCGCCCCAATTGGTCTACAACTATCCTTTCCGTTGGGGGGGCCGTCTCGGTTTGCGCGGATGGCTGCGAGGTCTCCGGCTGCGGCGAAGCAGGCGCGTCGGCGGACGGTTGTGCGGCCGGTGATTGTACAGCAGGCGATTGTGCAGCAGGCGATTCCTGTTGCCCGCAGCCCGCGATCATTGTTGTTAGCATCAGAGCCGCAAGCAGCGCGGCTAAGATTTTCTTAATTCTCATTTGTTCTTCTCCTTTTATTTTTGATTTAACATCTCGTCCTTTGTGTTTCTATACAGGTATAATCACTATGCGCTCCGCGCTTTTTCCAAAAAAGTGATAGCCTGAGCCGGCTTCCGAAATCAAATCAAGCGCCTCGTCGGGACGTGTCACGCGAATGCCGCCGAGCATCGTCACGCCACGCTTAAAGAAAGCGTCAGGCAGCATGCTTGCGGTCGGCCCCGTCACGATTATCTGTGCGCCGGGCTTTGCCATCTCCAGAATGCCTTCGAGCGTGTCATTGAGCACGGTCACGCCGGTAATCACGAGCAAATCCGCTTGAGGCACAAATTGGGGCGCATCGGACGCGGGGGAATAATGGTCGAGCTCCCGCCCCTTCAGAGTGCGTGAGTCTGTTTCCAATACCCTGAAATCCGCATCCGCAGCAAGAAGCTTTTTTAGCATTGGCACAAGCGCCCCTATGACAACTGTTTTGCCGGATACGGGAATCGCAGCTTCGTCAAAAGCGTCGCGCCCGTTGACATTTATGTATGGCAAAGCGTCTATTTTATCCCAGCATGAAGATGACAGCGCATTCAGGGCTGCGATGGCAAGCGTTTTCCGCAGGATGTTTGGATTATCCAAATCTGCGAGATATTCCGTTACACGCCGCCCGGAAAGCTTGCCGGAAAACGGCATTGCCAGTGCGCTGCTGGGGCAGCATACGGCCTCCGGCAGTTCCTTTACGGGGGTAAAGCACAGCCCGCCTTGCCCGTCGCTTAGCTTAACGCCTGAGAAAAACAGCCCAAACACCGCGCGCTCAACCGTGAGCTCATCAATATCAGCGCCAAGTATTTCACGGACGCACGCCTCGGTCTCCCTCAAAATAGCGTTTGGCATAATCTAACCTCCCGTTATTTCTGCTAGTTCCTCCGGCGTAAAGTCTGTTTTGAAGAAATGGCTGTAGAAAAAGAAAATATCATCCGCTAAATCTTCAGTCGCCATTATCTCCGGATAGAGTTTATTCATAGCCCACATAATTGTAAGCGGCTGTTCCGGCGTGCGGTTCCCCCACACATGAGCTACCCGCGGCACAACATAAATCTCGCCATTCTGCACAGCGCCGATATCCGAGAGGCGTTCATCGGCAAGGACATCCTGCCGCTCCCTCGCAGATGAGACAAACATCACATCAGGATTCCACAGCAGCAAATCCTCAAGATCGTAGCTAAGCGATCCCGCGCCGGGCGAAGCCGCGAAAGCTTCTGTCGTAACGCTGATTCCACCTGCTTTGCTTATCCACCATTCCGCGATGACGTGCGGCTGAGACGTTGATGTGATGTTGCCGTATACTACCGTTTTGCGTTCCGTTTCCAAAATTCCGGATGTCAGCGCATCTGCCCTTTCAACCATGTCTTCAAAGTATTGCAGGTACTCCGCTGCAACGTCTTCCGCGTTTAGTATCTCCCCAAGCAAATTAATGCATACTTCGACGTCTTCGTCTTCCGCCCATTCAAGCTGAATGACGTTAAGCCCCTGTGCTTCAAGGAGCTCGGTATAGGTGCTGCTCATAGTCAAGCAGAGATCCGGGAAGGCGGCGAGAACGTTTTCCATGATGATTTCCCTGTCCGCATTCTCGAACTCTCTCATACCCCTTATCTGCGGAGTGAACCTATATTGATATAGTTCCCAGTTTGAGGCATTCACGAAAGACGCGCTGCCCTCATTGACGATTTTATGGCCGGCGCCCATCGTCCCAACAAGCGCATTGAGTACCCCTATCGAACCAAAGGTGCCTATTGTGTTTATTTCTAAAGGTAAAGTGACCGTCCTGCCGGCCATGTCTGTAACCGTTCGCGTCGTGGGTTCTTCCGGGGTATCCAATACACTCGGAGCGGGGGCGGGAGACTGTGCCGACGGTGGCGGCGGCGACGATGGAGGCACCGAAGGCGGCGGCGATCCGGCAGTATTTGGCGATCCGTTGCCCCCGCAGCCCGCAAGCACCGTAGCGGCGAGCACAAAGCAGATGATTGTTGCTATGATTTTTCTGATTTTCTTCATGTTGTTTTTCCTTTCATTAACTAATATCTTTACATCACAGGGATGCAAACCCTGGCAAACTCTTTGCCCATTTGCGCCTGCGTGACGATGACAGACGTGGAATATAGAGTTGATAGGTTTTCCGTATTGACGATATCCTCCGGCGCCCCCTGCGCCATAATTACGCCGTCCCGCATCAGCAGAGCCTGCGTACATGCAAGGAACGCGTGGTCGGGATAATGCGAGGTCATAAGGATCGCGTAGTTTTCGGCGGCTAGTTCTTTTATAACCCGCAGCATTTTCACTTGGTTGCTGTAGTCCAAGTTCGCGGTAGGCTCGTCCATAACAAGGATTCTTGCCTGTTGTACGAGCGCTCTTGCGATAAGGACCATTTGCTTCTCTCCGCCGCTAAGCTCATCGAATGGTGATTTCCTAAGCCAAGAAATACCGAGCATTTCTATGGCTTCGTCTGTGACGGCGCGGTCTTTTTTGCCGGGACGGGCGCCAAGCGAAAGATGCGCGACGCGCCCCATAAGGACGATCTCCTCGGCGCGGTAAGGGAACGCTACGTTCGTGCTTTGCGGAACATAGGCAATCATTGCGGCGCGGGTCTTCGCCGGAATCTTTGAAACATCGCGCCCTTCAATCGTCACATTTCCGCTTTTTGGTTTGTTAAGAGACAAGACGCATCGGATAAGAGTAGTTTTTCCCGTGCCATTTGGGCCGAGCAGACAGAGGATGTCTCCTTGCTTTAAATCAAAGGAGACGTCCTTCAGAATCACGCGTTCCGGCGCATAGTGGTATTTCAAGCCCCGCACGGACAGCATCAGCTCCACCCCTTTCTTACCTGTGAAAGAAGAAGCACAAAAACAGGCGTGCCAATTAGAGCGGTCAACACGCCGAGCGGCAGTTCCACGCCTTCTATCCCGCGGATAATATTGTCGATCATAGTCAGATAAACGCCTCCAATCAAAAAGGAGCTTACCGCAATTTTTCCATAACTCGCTCCCACCAGCATTCTCGCAATATGCGGGACAACCAGACCTACCCATCCAATGATCCCGCAAACGCTGACGGTGCATACGGTCATCAAAGTCGAAGCGGCGATAACGACAGTTTTGACCAGCGGAATGTTCACGCCCATCGTCGCAGCCTCGCTTTCGCCGGAAGCAAGCGTATTGATTTGATTGCGGAACAAAAACAAGAGCGCAAGGGAGACGCCAATCACCGGAAGAAGAAGCAAAATGTGCTGGTTTGTACCCCTCCCCAAGCTGCCCATCAGCCAGAATGTGATGGCAGGCAGTGCATTGTCCGTGTCCGCAAGCGTTCGCACAATGGAAAGCAGGGACTGAAACAGGCTTGACACAACGATGCCCCCGAGAATCAGGATCGTTATAGTCTGTTTTCCAAAGACATATGCAATCAAATACGCGGCAATTACGGCTGTCATACCAAAAACAAACGCCATTGTCTGTATTTGAACCCACCCGAGATTATTTACCATTGCAAGCGCCGCGCCAAACCCCGCGCCCGCTGAAACGCCCAGGATGTCCGGAGAAACCATAGGGTTTTTGAAAAGGGTCTGATAGGAGGCGCCGGAAATAGACAAAGCGCCGCCTGCGAGAAAACCGAGGACGATGCGCGGGAACCGAACCTGCATCACGACGCGCGCTTCTGTTGCCGCCCATGTCTGAGGGAGTTCAATAATCTGCGATAGCAGTATACGCAAAACCGTACCGGGCGAAAGAGGGTAGCGGCCTATGAAGAAAGACAGAAAGAATACGGCAATGCAAAGCACCACAAGAAACGCAATGGCGATTGGGAATCTGCTGCGGCGTGCCGCTTTTATAGGCGCGCCCATTAGACCGCCTCGCGAATATTCTCTTCGCTGCACAGCAGCTCAGCAATGATTTCTTCCCCCTCCGCATGTCCCGAGACGCCAATTGGCACAACAAAAATCGCGTTAGGCGCGGTCATTGAGATTATTTGGCTAACGTTATGCACGACAGGTTTCGCCAGATAGCTTTCACCTTTTTTCTGAATTATCAAGCGGATAATAAGCTCATCTGCTTCAATTTCCTCAGGTTTGCGAATTGGTGCTTCGAGCCTTGCCCTGACAGTTTGCCTTTTAGGGAATGGAAGCCTGAGCCAATGGTATATCAAATTGCGCACGCACCAGTCCATCGCAAGGAATGTGGCCATTGAAGGCCCCGGCAGGTTAATGACCGGTTTACCGCCGATCAATGATACGGCAACAGGGCGCCCCGGCCTGCATTTCATCCCGTAGTAGAAGAATTCCGCGCGGGATTTCAACAGTCTTGTGTTATAATCCTCCGCCCCTTTTGATGAACCACCGTTTATCAGCACGATATCCGCCGAAGCCAGAGCCGTGTCCAATGCCGTTCCGAGAGAATCAATATCATCTTTTATGATTGGGAAGCAGACCGTGTCGGCGCCCCAATCTTTCAAGTAAGCAGATACCATAAGCCCATTTGTTTCGACATGCTTTCCCCGCTCAGGTTTTTGGCCCGCCGATATTAATTCGCTGCCTGTTGGAATATACACCACTTTCGGACGGCGGAGGACTTCGACCTGATAGACGCCGCCCAAAGCCAAAGCTGATAACAGCATCGGCATTATGCGCGTGTTTGCCGGTATGATCAAGTCGCCGCTTTGTATCATGCTCCCAGGTTTGCGTATATAGGCATTTTTCTCGTATTCAAATTCTTCTGTAAAGCAAAGCTTTCCGTCATCGTCAAAGGATACCCCTTCAATCGGTATGACGGTGTCGAACTCGTCGGGGAAATCGTCCCCTGTGTCTGCTTGCGCAAAATCGGCATTCCTGACCCATGCGGATACTTCCGGCATTCCGTTTTCAAAATCCGCAGAACGGACGGCGATGCCATCGACCGCAGAAATACGGCTTACCGGCAGGGTGTTGGATGAGAAAATGTCCCTCGCCGTTACACGGCCAAGCGATTCTTGCAACGGCACGAGCTCCGTTTCGCACGGCAAAAGCCAGTTATCAAGCAGCAGCGCTACGGCTTCTGCCCGTGTCAGGGAAAAATCCGGATGTCCGCACATATTGTTTCTCCTGTCTTCTATATATACTCGCGATGTGAATGATTCTGTTCAAGAGGAGGCGGCCGGGCTTCCGTGCCCAATGGATGCCCGGCCATGGTCAAAAAACATATACAGCGGCTGCCAGATTATTTGTCTGAACAGGCTTCCGCAATATATCAAGGATTTCAGACAGCTTGCGCTCTTTTTCTTCTTTGCCTTCCCTGCGCAAGCCGCATAGGATGTTTTACCGTGTTCTTATTCGTAAACCAATGTCAACAGGTTAAGGTCAATCTATATGATTTGCGTAGGGGACGGCGTCCTCGACGTCCCGCTGATTTTGGTATTGCCCGCTATAGCGGTACGTCCAGAGGCCGTCCCCTACAAGCGCTAACCCGTTAACCTGTTGACATTAATTCGTAAACATGTCCGTGTCGAGACCATTTAAACCGGCGAAAACCCTACGTTTTCAAACACTGCCATTGCGGGCGGGGTCAGCAGATAGTCAAGAAACGCCTTAGCCGCTTCGACATCAGTGCTGACGTTCATTACAGCGGCAGGATATATGACCTGGCCGCCGCACATCTCGGCAGTGGCGGTATCTACGACTTGCAACCCTGTGGAAAAGGCGTCAGTGGCATAGACTATACCGACATCGACACTGGCTTCCGTGACTTGAGTGGTGACTTCCCTGACGTTTGTGCCGTATGTAATGACCCCGGACCGCGCAAGCGCGTCTTCATCTAAGTTGAAGTACTTTAGAATCTCTATCGTATACTGTCCTACAGGCACATCGCTGTTGCCCATAGCCATAAGTATGTCGCCGCCTTGAAGTGCTGTCACTAACCCGTCAAAGTTTGTGATGTTTTTCGGATTCCCCGGCGCGACCACGAGCGCGACTTTGTTTTCCAAAATGTCTATGCGCGTTCCATCCTCAATGAAATCCAGCTCTCCGAGTTCATTCATCTGCCGTTGCGCAGCTGATATAAACACATCGACGGGTGCGCCTTCTTCGATCTGGGTTTTCAGGGTTCCGGACGAGTCGAAGTTGAACACCAGCGTAACGTGCGGCGCGACGCCCTTGTACAGTTCCTCTATTTCCAGCAGTGTATCGGTCATGGAAGCAGCTGCGAACACGATGATCTCGACAGGGTCGGGCGCAGGCGCATCGGGAGTTTGCTGTGCGGGTGAAGTCTGTGCGGGCGAAGTCTGTGCCGGTGAATCCTGTGCCGGGGAGGGCGAGGAAGCCGCGGGCGGGGGATCGGCAGACGGTGCGGGAGAGTCCGTGGATGCACTCTCTCCACAGGCGGCGAGGGTCAGAGCCATAACCAAGGCGATCAGGATTGCGAGGGTCTTCCAAATGAGTGTTTTTCTCTTTTTCATCAATTTCTCCTTTGCATTTCTCGTAAAATATATCAAAACGTTGATATGCACGTTTTGCACAAAGAACATGGTGCGCTGACCGTATTTAGAGGTGTGGCCGGGATTCTGGGCCCAACAGAAGCCCGACCATGACTGAAAAGAACATATATTGGGCTATATAAAACGGCAGTCCATTTGAGATTAACAAAACGGACTGCCGCATTATACTCAGCAGTTGCACGCGGAACGTAGCTCCGGCGTTTATTTCGTCTCCTTCTCAAAATATGAAGGCTGTGTCATTTCTAACACCAACCCCGTGAACTCAAGGTTCAGGCTAAACAACCATAGATTTTTCTTCAGGCCGCAAAGCACGGAAACTATATTAAATTGTAATCGCGGTTTACGTATTATTTCGTATCATTTCGCGCTTGACTTATTTTTAGTTGCGCGATATTATATGAAATAGTACGAAACTCATTAATAATGGTGTGACATGTGCGATGTTATCACTTTGCGCGCAACATGTCAAGAAAATTTTTCTATCAGGAGTCTGGGTTTATGAGCACTAAAAAAGCGCTCTCGACGCAAGATGTGGCAGATATGCTCGGAGTGAGCAAGAGTACCATCTACAACATGATTAAAAGCGGCGTTATATCATCCTATAAGGTGGGGCGCAAAGTCAGATTTACGGAAGATGATGTCAATGGCTACATAAGCCGTTCCACAGCAGATCAACCTACTGTTTTCTCTCAGGCGGAAACTTCGCAGGTGCTCGGATTGCCGGAAATCGGCAGAACGCAAGGCGGGTTCGTAATTTGCGGCCAAGACCTGATACTGGACGTTTTGTCCAATTATATGAGGGCGCACGGCATACCGGCGCTGCGCGCGTATATTGGGAGCTACGACAGCCTTATGCTTTTGTATAAGGACAAGGTCAACGTGGCGTCTTCGCATCTTTGGGACAGCGAAACAGACGAGTACAATGTCCCATACATAAAGAGGCTCCTGCCGGGGATACCCAGCGTAGTCATTCACCTGACATGCCGGATACAGGGCTTGTATGTTCAGAAGGGGAACCCAAAGGGTATAATAGGCTGGGGGGATTTCAGCCGAGAAGACATTATTATGATCAATCGTGAACATGGCGCGGGCTCTAGGGTTTTGCTTGATGAAAACCTAAAACTGCTCGGCATAACAGGAAGCGGAATAGAAGGTTATAAAACAGAAAAACCATCGCACCTTGCGCTTGCGAGTGCGGTGAGCGGAGGTAAAGCAGATGTCGCGGTGGGGATTGAGAAGATTGCCCGCCAGGTTGACAATATTGATTTCATCCCATTGAAAAAAGAGCGTTATGATTTGATTGTAAAAAAGGAAATGATGCAATCATACGAGATTCAGAGCATGATGAGGATAATTGGCTCGGCAGCTTTTAGGCAGGAGTTTTCCACAATCGGCGGTTACGATACTACGGATATGGGTAAAATTGTAGCTGAGTTGTGATTGCAATGATTGCAGACATTTCCCATTATTGAGACTCAAACTCTCCTCCTTTTTTTAGCAAACTATCGGATAATTCAGCGGCATTTCCCGGCATGCCAAAAAACCGAACCTACAGCCTATTGGCATGAGTTCGGTTTTTTCTATACTGTACGCCGCCTTGGGCGGCGAGATACGGGATATATAAGAGGAAAGATTTATCTTATCTCTTATATCTTTTATCTCAACTATCGCGCCGCGAAGCGGAGCGCATCTGCGCCCTGAAAACCGAACAATGACGTAAGGCAAGGCTGTCTGCCTGCATGTTGCGCCGCCTTCGGCGGCGAGATATAAGATATAAGAGCAAAGAGCTTAAGTTAATCTTATCTCTTAAATCTTTAATCTTATCTCTCGCACCGCGAAGCGGTG
>Ga0099364_10005104_pt1 | contig 19613 bp, 21 predicted proteins | sample TergutTh196P3_FD_73070 | JGI IMG/M metagenome (GOLD analysis project Ga0099364, IMG submission 73070) | Microcerotermes parvus P3 segment gut microbial communities from Pointe-Noire, Republic of the Congo - Th196 P3 | ecosystem: Host-associated > Arthropoda: Insects > Digestive system > Gut ... | reverse complement strand
ATCTCAATATCCATTCACACATTCACTCACTCACTTGCTCACCACCTTAACTCTTAATTCACAACTGGAATGCAGCTTTCTGCTTCTATGCCTCTTGCACAGCTACAGGGGGGTTGAGAGAGAGTGGGAAAGTAAAAAATGTGTTTTGCAAGGTCTAGAAGCTAGTTCCTTTATTTAATGATAGACTTTTGTAACTGAAAATCCTACAGAATGCTACTGTATAAATTAGAGGGGGGAAAAAAAAGATCTTGGAAAGATAAAGAGATGGGGGGGGGGGGTTTTAAAAGAAATAAACCCCCCCCGCCCGCCCCGCTGGGGTAATATTCTCGACGGCGTGAAAATTAATTTTCAAAAATATCTTGAAAATTTAACATTTATACGGTAAAATGATTTAAGGACATGGGGAGTTAAGTATTCCAGCATAGGCAGACATATTCAGAGGTAATTTTTATGAGGATAACCGATAGGGATTTAATCATCTTGCGCGAGGTTGGTCGCTGGCAAGCAACATTAGGCAGACATATAAAAGAGTTAGCCAATTTTAGTGGAAGTAGGGCTTGTGATAACAGGCTTAAAATTCTTGTGGAAAATAAATTTTTGAAGAGAGAGAAACATTTGTACGGTATTCCCTATGTGTATTCACTAACCCACAAGAGCCGAATGTTGTTAGAACTCAATAAAAGAGCCGACAAAATCAAGTTAGACCAGTTAAGGCATGATATTAAGGTTTTAGATACTGTTGTTTATTTTATGAAAACAAAGGGACTAACGCCGAACGACTTTACCAGCGAAAAAGAAATGCACCGCGCCGACGGCTTCAATCAGCGAAAGCATAAGCCCGATTTTCTTTTTCAAGAGAACGGCGAAATAACCGCCGTTGAGGTCGAACTATCTATAAAAGATTTTAAACGGTTAGAGGAAAACACCTCTATAAATCTTGAATATAACACCCAATTATGGATTATTTCAAAAAGCAGTAAAAAAATTGAGGCTAATTTAACCAAGTTACAGAAGTCTTATTACAATATTTCCTTGATTTATTTAGAAGATATGGTTTTATGATTTTTTTCGGCGTGGGGGCAATCGTAACGCTTATTTTTATTATCACGATTTTATTTCAAAAAGAGTTTAAAAGATTTGATTTTGAGGGAGATGTAGCAATGGCAAGCCAACCAATACCCAAGCAACCCAAAACAAACGAGGATAAAACGCTAATCGGCAAAGCAAAGCACATGGCTAAAAAAATTTATATCCCCAATAACGCTAACCATATTTTCGTTTGTGGTACAACTGGAAGCGGTAAAACGGTAGCGTTAGCAAACTTTATTAAAAGTGGTATAGATAACGAGTATCCGCTTTTAATCGTGGACGGCAAGGGCGACATCGGTAAGGATTCCATTTATGATATTGTAAAAAAATTGGCGGGACAGCAAAAAAAAGTATATGTTATAGATTTAAACAACCCTGATAAATCAGATAAATATAACCCATTCAAGAACACCACTCCTACCGTCATTAAAGATATGTTAATCAACATGACCGATTGGAGCGAGGAACATTATAAACTGAACACGGAGCGATATTTACAACGGCTGATTGATTTATTGGTAAAGGCACAGATACCGACCTCATTTAAGAATATTATTGACCACATAGACGGTAGCAACTTCATTGAATTAAGCGCAGATTTGTCAAAAAACAATGTGATTTCAAAAGATGAACACAAAAGAAATATTAACTTGTTGAAAAATACCAAAGAAATTATTGACGGTTCAGCCTCCCGTTTCACTTCACTTTATGAAAGTGCAATCGGGCAAATTTTTGATGATAACGGCGTAGATATTTATTCGGCTCTCCAAGAGAACGCTATTATCTTATTTATTTTAAACCCGCTTTTATACCCCGAAACATCGCCGTTATTCGGTAATTTAATAGTCATTGACAGTAAAAAAGCCGTCAGCAACCTATTTAACAGCAATATCAAGAGAATATTTTTTATTTTTGACGAAATCAATGTTTATGCAACACCACAATTTCTTGATTTAATCAATAAATCACGCTCGGCTAATGTTACTTGTACGCTGGCAACGCAAAGTTTATCAGACTTGGACGCAAGAGCGGGGCAACATTTTAAGGAGCAGATTATAGAAAACTGCAACAATTACATTGTTTTAAGGCAAAATAGCGAGATAAATTCCGAAAAATGGGCGGGTATTATCGGTACTCGTAGAACAATGGATATAACCTATCAAGTCAACCCAGAGGGCAGTACAGGGCTGGGGAGTGCTAAACTCGACAGAAAATATATCTACCACCCAGACGAAATTAAATATTTTAGGCAGGGACACGCAATTTATGTTTCAAAGGATAGCGGTTTTCATAGCGCAATCATTGTTGAAAAATGCTTTTAAAGCATAAAAATTTAAGGGGGTTTCGGTAATGGATTTTGATGATAACATCAAAGAAGCAAGGGACAAAACATACAAACATTATAAGTCAGAGGTAGCGGCAAGTAATTGGTTGTTATTTCTATCTACTGTTCTGCCTTATCACGGCATAGCCCTTTTAATCTTTTGGCGTATGGGCTGGTTATTTTTTAATGAAACATGGGGTGGTCCTTACTTAATTTTTATTTCGGCACACATTATTTTCGGTATGCTTTTTACACTTATTGTTGACGCGCTTACTCTTTATTCTCTCGGTGCAAGAAACGAACGCTTTTTTATGCAAGAGGAAAAATTTTTAATTGAATTATATGCCGAAGCCCTCAACAGTACAAAAGAAGCACACCCCCACTTGTATAAAACCCTTTCACCTACCGATAACACTCCCAAAACGGGAAAGACACCATTATACATAGTGGACGATATTGACATAAACGCTTATGCGACAGGTTTCGGTATTATTTTAACTAAAGGGGCAATAAATGGGCTTTCGCATGATGAAATTAAAGGGTTTATGGCACACGAACTCGGACATTTTAATTTTCCTATTTTTATGAATTTTTTAAAAGGGTTTATGTTTGTCGGTGCGTTCGCAGTCGCAATTTACAAGTACATCAAGAAGTACACAGGAGTAGAAGTAACCTTTAAAAAAGACGGCACAGAAACTACAATCAAGTCTAACAGTTATGTTTCTGTATTTTTAGATTTTGTCTTTTTAGTGCCGAGTTACTATTTCAAATTTGTTTCGTCCTTATGTTTTAGAACGAACGAATTTCGCGCAGACTATATCGCTGTACTGGCAGGGTACGGCGAGGGATTGAAGAACGGGTTACGCATGATTTATAATTTTGAACTCATGCGTAAATATTCGCTCATGGATAGGTTGATAGCAACGCACCCGCCGACCGCCAAGCGCATTGTCGAAATCGAACGGTTATTAGATACAGAGCATTATTAAAAATAACGCAAAACAGGGCATGACTTAACTACTCCAACATCATCAGAATACCCTTAAAATATTCTCTACTATCTTAAAATCCCCAATATTCCAATAAAAATATATGTTGAGCGGGTGTGGTGTCGGGTACTTTATTAGCCGACACCACACCCGCTCAACGTGGTAGAGAGTAAAGTAATTTTTATTGGTTGGGGATAGAGAATATTTTAGGGTAGATGATGTTTATGTTTAGTTAAGTTTTAAGTAGATTTTTTTGATTATATTTATTTATTTTTTCTTTTTATTCGTCGGGGGGATAAGGACAACACCAAATTTACAGCACGCTTCCGTGCCGTAAATTCGAGTGTCTAACTGTGTTCTGATACACACAGTTAGACATTTGCGTTTTCCTTCCCCCCGAACCCCCCAAACCTTTCTATCAGAGAAAGACAAACTTTTAAAAAAAGGTTTTTCTTATCTCCGAACCTCTATCATTTCAAAAAGTCAACCCCCTTTATCCCCCATTCATGGGGGTACTTGCTACTTGAAAATTTTTATTAAGATGTTAAAATATTTTTGGAAACACATTCCAAGTTTGTTGTTAAGCGAATTATAAAAAACTCCTTGAAAACAGGAGTTTTTTATTTTAAAAAATTTTTTCGGGACAGCAAAAAAAATTATATCAGGCAAATATGTTTTTTTAATGCGTCCTCAATCTCTCTCGGCTCGATACCGATATATTTTTGCGTTACTGCTGGCGTGGAGTGCTGTAATAGCCTTTGAACGACCACGATATTATAATCACTCTTGACATAAATATTCGTTGCAAAGAATTTACGGAAACTATGAGTAGAAACGCCCTCAAAGCCTAAATAATCACAAACGATTTTTAATTGCTTCTGGATTGCCCGTTCCGTAAGGGGAAAAATTATCTCGTGTGCTTTAATGCCGTTTTCCAAGCAATAAATCTTGATATAGTTGTAAATATCGTTTAAAACCGTGAAAGTGCGTTTTTTGCCTGTTTTCTGCTCCGTTATGTCAAGACGGTATCTGTCCCCGTCTTTTATAATAGTGTCAAGCCTTAATTTTAATATGTCAGATATGCGTAAGCCTAAATTGGCTTCGATAACCAGAGCCGCCGCCGTTCTGATGTTCGGGCGGCAACCGCTAAAACCTTGACGCAGGGTGTTTATAATTTCGTGATACTGTTCTTCGCTTAATGCAATGGTTTTTTTATTCATGCGTTCTCTACCCCCTTTGTTTAATAATATCATATAAGTTCGTATTTGTCATGTCTTAAAGTTCGTTATTTTGTGACTAATCTGGAAATATCCCGTTATATCAACATTTATGAGTTCGTATTTATTATCTTTTACGCACTATTGTTTATGTGGTATAATATGTTTATTATGAATAAAAAACCAAAAAACCCCAAAATAATAGAGTGTAAGAATATGTACATTTGTCCTAAATGTCGTCATGTTATTTTTACAGACATAGAAATGCAGGTAGGCGAAGCAGAGTGTTTAAAATGCAATGCTTTATACACCCCCGTAAAATCAAATTGGATAAAATTATTATGGATATTTCAAACACTCATGGTTGAAAGGAAGTGTAAGCAATAGATTGATTAAGGTATTCTGTCGGGACAGCAAAAAAAAAGAACTCCGAAAGGGGTTCTTTTCGCCGAAAAGTTATCAGATACACACTTATTATTTTTTGATATTATCAAAACAACATATTGTTTTAACAACTTGACAATATAACAATATTGCGATATAATCAAGTAAAATAAATTAAAAGAAAGACAGTAATGCAAAAAGCAGATAAAAAATACATTGCAGAACGCGAGGACGGCAAAATCTTTATCATCAGCCAAGACGAAAAAGAAGAAGCCGAGTATAATTCAGGTAGTCATTGGCGTTCATGGGAAGAATATCACGGCGATTTACCGATTGGAGCAGAGGTTGACAAAAAAGAAGCCTACAAGGAAAAATATATGGTAATAGACCCCTGCTATTTAGGGGAAAAAGAATTAGCCATGCGTTACGGTAGCCCAATCGCCACTTTCCATACTGGTGACGGTAGATTTGAGTTCGAGGGGCAAATAGTATCAGTAGATAGCGGCATTATCCATGTTTATATTGTTTCAGATAGCGAAAATTTACTTTTACAAGGCGATTTAGTTGAAAATCCATTTGCAGAAGTTGCTTATTTAGAGAATTGCCCCACCCAAGAGGAAGTAAGTCAAGCAATAGATTATTATGACAAATCCTAAAAATTTGAAAATTAATTTGCAAAACATTAAATTGTTTTATTGTTAAAACCACTTGACAACATAACAATTTAATGTTATAATAATAAGTAGCCACATTGTTATAGAAATATAACAACATATTATTAAATTAAGGAGTGTGCAAAATGTCAAGAATAATCGCAATTTCCAATCAGAAAGGGGGCGTAGCCAAGACCACTACTACCCAAGCCATAGCGTCAATACTAAAAAAGCGCGGTTATAAAGTTTTAGCCGTTGATATTGACGCGCAAGGCAATTTATCCGACAGTATCAACGCCGTAGTAACAGAAACCACAAACACTATTTGCGAGGTTTTAAAGAGAGAAATCAGCATTAACGAAGCAATACAAAATTTACCCGCTTTTGATATTGTCCCGTCTGATATTGTTTTAGCCAGCGTAGAACAAGCATTAACGCAAGTAGGAAAAGAATATCGCTTAAAAGAAGCCCTTAAATCAATTGCTAATCAATACGACTTTATTTTAATAGACACACCCCCGTCATTAGGACTAATGACCCTTAATGCTTTTACAGCCGCTAACGAGGTAATAATCCCGACTACGGCGGGGAAATTCGCCGTTAAAGGTATTAAAGACCTTTTTAACACCATTAAAAGCGTTCAAAGTTATTGTAACGAAAATCTTAAAATTAGCGGCATTTTATTTACCAAATACGACCCACGCACGAATAACAGCAAAGACATTAGAATTTTAGTTGAAAACATGAGTAAAGCCTTAAACATTCCATTGTTTAATAGTTTTATTCGTAATCGTGTCGCCGTTGATGAAGCGCAAGCACGGGGCGAAAGCCTTTTAAACTATGGCGATTGTAAAGATATTGTCGAGGACTACGAAAATTTTTTAAATGAATATTTTGCAAAGGAGATATAATCATGTCAAAAAAGCGTTTAAACCAAGACGAAGCGTTAAAAAGTCTATTAGGCGGCAATAATAACGAGCCGACCAATACTGACGATAACGCAACAGCAACGCCCTCATCAGCGCAAGTAAAAGCAAACGAAGAAAAGAATAAACCGACATCATTTTATATTACTGATAAACACCGTAAAGCCCTAAAACTAAAAATAGCATTAAGCGATAATCCAGAGGACAAAGATTATAGTTCTATTGTTAGGGCGGCGTTAGACGCTTATTTATTCGATATTTTGAAAGATTTATAACAATTTATTGTCATATTGTTATGTTGTTTTAACAATATGTTTATAAATTTAAAATAATTTCGGGACAGCAAAAAAAAAGAACTCCGAAAAGGGTTCTTTTCGCTTGAAAATTAATTTTCAAAGGAAATTGACTGCTTTTGTTACAGTTTCGGTATATTGACAAGCGAATAACAAACCGATAAACTTATAAATGTAATTTTTATTACCAACTCATAGGCGCATGGGGTTGTAAAATTTGAAAAATACTGTATAATAAGATATACGAGCCTTTTCGTGGCTGGCAGATGAGAAATCATGTGCCAAAATGTATTTTTCAAATACATCTGCCACCAACGAAAGGGCTTTTTTTATTGTTAAAAAGCAAAAAAGCCCCCTATACTTCTAATACAGGGGTTGGTTTTAAAATGGCACGAAGCCACAGACTGACATAGATTATAACACAAAGTCGTGTTATTGTCGAACGGGCAAACTTGACGCTTTTTTACCCAGTTTGTGGCACTAAACCAGCACCGCGATACACAGCGGAATATAAAAAAAGAGGTAAAACCCTGTCAAGTGGGGAACTATACCGCGCAGACAAATATAGTCAGCATGGTAGAGGAAACTTATAGAGATGAGCGATAAACGGCGGCTACACCAACCGTCGCTCCCTACTGTCGGAGTATTCGGCAGGTGGAATAGTGGTTATAGACTGGACGGCTCCGAGAGAAAACGGAAATAAGCCACGCCAACGCCGTTATTGAGCGGTTTTCCTCAACCCCTTTAGGGGTTTTTGTGTCGGGACAGCAAAAAAAATATTATAAGTGTTTAATTCCTAAAAGTAAACTGTCATAAAATAAACGGATAATCGGCGGAGTAATCAAGAAATAAAACGGCTTTATTGGCTATTTTAAAGGCTAAAAACAAAACACGCTAAATCTAAAGTTCCAGTAAAAGATTTTTAAGCGTGTTTAGTTTATTTACTGTCGTAATCAGTATATTATAGAAAATAGGTAGCGTCAATTTCAGTTATATTTTTTATTGCCTCAAAAATTTTTGATTTTAATTAAGTAGTATTGTACTTAATAGCCGTAAGTACAATCAGCACTCTGTTTTATTATTTTTTAAATAGACGAAGTTTTTTTATTTTATAGGCATAAAATAGTGGGAAATGGTCGGCTAAAAAAGTTTTTTTTTTGCTGTCCCGAAAAATTCTTAAAAAAACCTCTATTAGTTAAATATGCCTATAAATATAATAGAGGGCGAGGGTTTAAAAAAAAGAGCCGTTTTTCCCTGTATTTATGGGCGTTTTGGGGCTTTTTTTTTTATACTGACATTGTCGCCCTGCAACAATGTCCTTGTCGCCCTGCAACAATGTTCGTGTCGCCCTGCAACAATACTCTTGTAGCGATTTACTGATATTGTCGCTCTGCAACAATACTCTAACACTAAAATAAAGCATGAATTATGTCGCTCTCCGACAATGTTCGTGTTGCTCTGCAACAATACTCTTGTAGCGATTTACTGATATTGTCGCTCTGCAACAATACTCTAACACTAAAATAAAGCATGAATTATGTCGCTCTCCGACAATGTTCGTGTTGAATAAAAGTGTATAACATTGTCGTTCTGCAACAATGTTATTGTAGTGAAACGCTGATATTGCAGTAAATTACAGCAAGGATTATGTCGCTCTCCGACAATGTTTGAAGAAAATTTAAAACTAAACATTGCTGAATTTTAGTGGTATGTTAATGTTGCACAATATTAAAAAAATATTGGATAGCCCTAAAATAGTGTAAAATTCTTGTTGACATTTGATGTTTGATATGCTATAATATTTACTGCAAGAAAAATAAACCAAAGGGGGACTGCATATATGGCGAAAATAAAACAGAAAGCGACAGAAACAGTAATAACAGATAACGGTGAACTTAAATATCATCAAGAAAACCTTTTAATCCAATATGATACAGAGCCTAATTATGTGAAATTATATTTAGATACGGTTTTATATTTATCGGACTTGCCAAAAGGTTATAGCGGCATACTTTTTGCATTTTTGAAATATATGACTTACTCAAACGCCAGCAGTTTACACGGAGGGCAAGTCATTTATTTTAATTCTGCAATGAAAAAAGCCATAGCCAGCGACTTAAACATCAGTATATCACGGATAAATCATGCTATATCAGATTTTACGAAAGGCAAACTTCTTGAAAGAATAGATGTAGGCACATATCGGGTAAACCCGTACTTATTCGGAAAAGGTGATTGGCAGGATATATCAGAAATCAGAATGAAAGTAACCTTTAACGCAGAGGGTAAAACAGTAATGAGCGAAATAGAAAAATACGAAAATAGCGAGAAAGTAAAAATCTAATAGGGGCTGAATTATGGAACGCGAAATTAGAAACGCCATTTTTCAAGAGCAGAAAAGGCAAGCACGACAGGCAAATCTAATCGAGTATCTTTTAAGACAGGGAGAGCCGTTAGAGCGTGTCGGGTTACGCTATCGCCATAAAGACCACGATAGTTTAGTTTTTACGGAGAACGCCTATTACTGGAACAGTCGAGGGGAAACGGGGAACGCCATAGATTACCTTGTGCGACATAAGGGCATGGCTTACAATACTGCCGTTGCGGAACTGACACACACGGATATAGACGCGACCAATATGACACTACCGCCAACGCCGAAAGAGATTTTTAATTTCGGCAAAATTATTTTAGAACAGGATATGCGCCGAACTATCGCCTATTTAAATAAAACACGGGGAATTAGTTACGAACTAATAAAGCAGTTGATTACTGATAAACTACTTTTTCAAGAAGCGGAAACTAATAATATTATCTTCCCCATGTATGATGAAACGGGCGGTATCGTGGGAGCGGAACTCTGCGGAACTTTGACCGACAAAAGGTTTAAGGGAATAAAGCCCGATAGTGAGTACGGTTACGGCTACACGATACAAGGCAAATCAGATATAAAATACGCCCTGTTTTTTGAAAGTGCCGTAGATTTATTATCGTTTGTTGATATTGAACGACTAAAAAACAAGCCGATTGACAACGCGCTTTTAGTATCAATGGCAGGGTTAAAGGACAATATCATCAACTACACGCTAAACCGCCGAAATGAGCCGCTACAAGCCGTTTTATGCGTTGATAATGACGAAGCAGGGTCTAACTTCATAAAATTGGTTACGGCGCAAATAGAGGGCGTTAGGGCGTTCCTACCCGAAGCGCAATATAAAGATTGGAACGAACAACTAAAAGCCATGAAGAAATAGAACGGCGCGACCGGCTGAAAGTTAATTTTCAAATACCGATTAAAAAATATATAAAAATTGAAAGGGGCAAATGAAAATGTATCAAACGTATGCAGGGAAAGTTCTCAACGGGCAACCCGTAATTTTAGAAAGGGTTATTTTACCCGAAAAAGCAAAACTTTTTATTACTGTTGTTGCCGTTGAAGAAGTTGGAGAAATAACAGAACAAATAAAAACTGTTGATGAAGCAGAACTCGCAAAACGGCGTGAAATGCTTAAATCAATAACAGGAATAATCAAGACAGATGTTGATGTAAAAGCCCTACGAGCCGAGAGAATAAACAAGAGGGGGCTTGTAGAATGAAAATTTTACTTGATACCAATGTTATTGTTGATAATCTCGCGGTAAGAGAACCATTTAACAAAAACGCTAACGCAATTTTTAATTTGATAATAGAGGAACACATTACAGGCTTTGTGAATACGAGCAGTATTACCGATATTTATTATATTTTAAGTAAGACTTTTAGTGACACAGAAAATAGGGCAAAAATCAGAGTAATATTAAACTTATTACAGGCGATTGAAGTAACAAAAGGTGATTGTTTTAATGCTCTTGATTCATTAATGCCCGACTTCGAGGACGCATTAGTGGCAGTTTGCGCGGATAAAGTAAATATAGACTATATTGTTACCCGTGACGAGGAATTTTTAAAAATTCCTAATGCTATATCACCAAGCGATTTTTTGAAAAAAATTAATCCGTAAAGAATATAGCCCAGCCAAGAACTGGGCTATACTCAAATTCTCAAAAAGGAGATTAAAATATAGTAAATGAAAATTAAATAATATCAGCCCTGTTTGCCCTGTCTGAAAAGGCAGGGTTATTTTTTTTGCTGTCCCGTTTGCCATGCCTAACGCTGTATTGTCATGTTGCTATAATATTATAATAATATGTTGTTATAATATTATATTGTTTTATTTTTTAATGCCTATAATGCTTGATTTCACGCCTTTTTGCTGTATAATCGCAAACCTTGAAAGTTAAATTTCAAAGTTCTTTAAAATTTAAAAGGAAAGGAGAGCGATATTTAGTGAAAACGGAAGAAAAAAAAGGGAAAGCCCTCAATGCCGACCATAAAAAGGAGATTATAAAACTCCTAAAAGAAGCGGCGTATAGCAAGGACATAGCCCAAGTCTTTAATGACTTTCTCGAAATGACGGCTATCACACTTTCTAATCAGGTTGATTTTATCAGCCGTGATAAAAGAGAAAGCCGCTATATGGAAATCATTAAATCTTATGGCGAAAAACAGCAAAAACTTTTTCCCGAAATGTTTGTAAATTTAGTCTGGGCGTTAGAGGATAAAGCCCAAACGGTAGGCACAGAAGATATACTCGGCGTTATTTTCCACGAATTAGAACTCCATGACATTTACAAAGGGCAATTTTTCACACCGCAACATATTTCTGATTTTATGGCATTGGTGACTTGCGGTGATGAAACGCAGACCGCTATCAAGGAGCAGGGCTATATTACAGCATTAGAGCCGTGTTGTGGGAGTGGGGTAATGATAACAAGTTTTTGTAAAGCAATGAAAAAAAACAACATGAATTATCAAAATCAGTTAGTCGTTACCGCCGTTGACATTGATATAAAGTGTGTTCACATGACGTATATCCAACTTGCTTTATATGGTGTCCCTGCCGTTGTTATTCATGGCAACAGTCTAACTACCGAAGAATTTTCGCGCTGGTACACGCCGCTTTATATTCTTAACGGCTGGGTATGGCGGCAACGGTGCGGAATTACAGCCCAATATTGCGCTTCGGACGAAATATTAAAACGTGCGTCCGAACCTATGTATGCGGCTTTTCGGCAAATTGAAGCCTTGATAGCAGATACGCCAATCGAAGCAAATTTACTACCAGAAGAAAACACCGTTGAAACTTCACAATCACCCGAAAAACCCGCGCCAATAGTCATTAACAAGCCAGAGCCTACATTATACGAAGTAGGCGAACAATTAAGTTTATTTGAGCCTTGAAAGTTAAATTTCAAAGTTCTTAAAAAAATAAAAAGGAGTGGTTTTAATGTTTAGAATTGATTGCCTTGTAGCAGATTTTTTGGCGTGTGTCTATGGGAAAACTTATTGTTTTCTCACGGGGAAAGAATTATTAAGTGTTGGCGAAGAAACAACCTTAATTATATTCGCCCCCGAAGATACTTTTTGGGGCGTATTTAAGGAAAGGCGAGAGTTAAGAAAAGCGTTTAATTATAAGTTTAAAGGAGATGATTAAAAATGTTATCGAGAAAAGAAATCCTTGACATTATAAATCAATCAACAGGAACAACCGCATATCACAGTTTTTCCAAAATACCAGCATTTCCAGTTATGACAGACGGCGTACAAGCATTAGCAGAAGCGGCGGGGTGTTACTGGTTACTTGATATTATCGGCAGTTACCAGAGCGACCCGACACTTGATAAAGCCTTTCAAGTATGGACGCTAACGGTAGATTATCAAAACAATAGCGGCATTGTGCGTGGATATAATGACACCACGCTAATTATCACGCAAGACATACCCTATACGAATTTTCCGCTTGAAGAAATTAAATTTTATTTGATAGACGGCGTTATATTACTGCCGTCCGAGTATTAAGGGGGCTGGTGTTATGGGGCAAACTCAATTTGATAAAATCAAATTTGCTTTTTCCCGTATGGATAATGATTTTTGGGAGAGAGTGACGAAGCGTAGCACCGAGTTAAGCGAGAAAACGGCAAACTTGACGGCGAACGTCAATGAAAATTTTACCAAGTTAGCCATTGCTCAACTTGAAATATTAAACGCTAAATACAAAGGGTATGAGCGTTTAATATCGAGTGAGGAAAGCAACATAGCCGACATCATCAGGGAAAATAAAGCCTGTATAGGTGGACTGACCGAGAAGAAAGACCAGACCGCGACCGCGCTTTTTAATCTGCTGGCAGAATTAAATGCCATAATTGAAGAAGTGCGAACGCTGGGCGAAAATACGAACAAGGGGGACGGAACATGATTATATGCTTACAATGCGGATATGAGTTTAAATTTGTATCTGCAAGCGTTGATGAACTCGGTTGTCATACTGTTTGCCCCGATTGTGGGGGTTCTTTTGACATTGAGCCAAGATGTAGTGGGTGTGATAATGCTGACTGTGAGGATAAGGTAACGGACACTAATTATTTTGTAGAAAAAAAGAGTGCCGTAGCAGAATAACATTATTTATCTTATCGCTCCAATAGGCTATCACCAAAATTATAAAAAATACAAGGGTTCGTTACACTCGTTGTACGCCCTTGTATTTTCAATTTTGGCGGCATTTGGAAATAAAGCGATAAGAAAATCGCTGAATAAAAATTATTAGAAAGGATTTTCCAAATGAAAGGCGAAATCACTATCCAAAGCGCAATAGACGAGTTACAGCGTATGTTTAAACTGCTAAATAAAACATACTTTAATGATAAGTTGGAGCGTCCCGTTATCACTATCTTAACCGACAGCAAAGGCGGGGCTTACGGTTGGATAAGCGTTAATAAAGTATGGAGCAGTAAAGACAATGCGTTTTTTAGAGAAATCAACTTATGCGCTGAATATCTAAACAGACCGCCCGAACTGGTTATAACAACGCTCATGCACGAAATGGTACACCTTTATAATATACAGCGTGAGGTGCAAGACACAAGCCGCGCTGGAACATACCATAATCGGGAGTTTAAGGAAGTAGCCGAAGCGCGGGGCTTGAATGTAGATAAAGACCTAAAATATGGCTTTTGCGTGACAACGCCGACCAATGCCTTTACGGAGTTAGTTAAAAAGCATTGCCGCGCTGGTTGCTTTAAACTGGAACGCATGAAAACTTATCGGGACGGCACACCTAAAATTACGAAAACTGGTGAGGACGGTAAAGAAAAAACCGTTACCCGCACCAAGCAATCAAGCCGTAAATATACTTGCCCGAAGTGTGGCGTTATCGTTCGAGCCACAAAAGAGGTTAATATTATTTGCGGGGACTGTGATATAACAATGGAAAACCCGACCGGCTGAAAATTAATTTTCAAAACTGCCCCGTACTTCATCATAAGCACGGGGCTATTTTTTTGTGTGTTATAATGGGATAGATGATTAAAAAAATATTCAAAGCAACATTGTTAGCCTTTTCTTTTTGCATTGATATTCTTTTTGCCTTTTTTGTTTTTGTGGCTTATCAAGTATCAGGGAACGCAACGCTTTTTAGTGGACTTGCAGGAATATTTTGTATTATTTTGTTTCCGTTATTTTTAATATCCGTTTTCTATAAATTTTATTATTTTAGAAAATCGTCGAAAAAAAATAAGCCCCCCAGATGAGGGCTTATCAGTACAATTTGATTATTCTATATGTCGCATTGTAAGCAATAAATACATTTTTTGCTCATGTCGAGCCGTATAGTATGCTCCCTTTCCTTTTTGAAATATATCAAAACCTATATCTTGTATAAGGTCAAAGACATTAAAATTAGCAACTTCCTCTTGAACTGCATAACCGCCGTAATATTCATTTCTAAATTCTTGTGTGGGGGCAAAAGGTATATCCCTACCAAACCTAAACCCATTATTTATATTTACCCCAGACCAAATTATAGTATCGTCATTATTTAAGATGTTGAATACAGGTGTTACTCTACCGTCCCAATTATAGTCATACGAAACTGTAAGCGGGGAAGCAAAAGTATAACCGAATAATGCTGTATCAGGTACACCACGCACAGACGACAGCCAATGAGTATAAATATTAGCGACCGCCCCGCCCATGCTATGCCCGTTGATAAAGATTAAATAATCATTACTGCCCTCAATAACTCTCGTAATTATTTCGTCCAGCGATATACCAAGATTTGAGAAAAACACTTGACTTTCTAAATTTTGAAGTGTTTTAGCGTTATTCGCAAAACCAGCGTGTAGCCCGTCTCTGTCAGCCCTATAATTAAAATTATTAGCCCATTCAAGGAGCGTTTGAGTTCCAGCAATACTAATATTTATCATTTTTTTTGCTTTACCGTCCACCCATATATCTTTAACGGCAAAAATAGCGTTAATTTGTGAGTCGTAATCAGCAGAGGGAATAAATGAATTAGTAACCCTGCCTTGTGAGATATAGGCATAATCATAATATCCGCGTTCCGTCATGTATAACAAATCATAGTTCTTATCTCTTATATTCTGATTGGTTGTGAAGAAACCACCATAAACAGTAATGGCATTACTAATTGCTTCAATCGCAAGAGCCTTATTATATTTAATAACGCTGTTCGCTATTAGATTGTTATAATCGTTCGTGGATATTAAGGCTATGCCCGTCAACGGCTCATAATCGACATAAAAGCCTATTTCCGTCCCGACATCACGCAGTCTAAAAAAGTTATTGCCGTTTATAGTGTACGCCGTAAACGCTACTTCTTTTCCGTCAAGAAAGATTTTTGATGTTGTCGGTGTTGCCGTTTGATTTTGGGTTGTCGTTCCCTGCATTTCACCGCCAACAACAGTATAAGGCTTGTCACTTGTTAGATTTATAGCGTTGTTTGCTCCGTCCCAGCCTACATTAAATTGTTTTGATGTGCCGTTTAAAGCATAGGCAATATCACGCAATTTTAAATAGTTTGAACCGTCGATAAGATATGCTTCAAACGCAGTATCTACACCGTTGACAAAAATTGTTGTCGTTGTCGGTCTTGCCGTTACCGTTTGCGGTGGCGCGGGAGTTTCGGGCGGCGTTGGTGTTTCAGGTGATGTCGGTGTTGACGGAGTAGATTGAGGAGAACCGCCTATTATCTCTAAAATATAATATGTGCTACTACGAGATACCGCGATAGCGAACCCGTCATTTACAGCACCTATTCTATAATATTCAGAAATTATATCGCGGGGTAGTAGTTCATGCCCTTTTGTATCAATAAGATTAGCACCAACATTATTAACATAAACAGAAGCAAAACCATTATTGAATTTATAATCGCTTATTGGTTGTATAAGACGACCGTCTGTTGTTGTCGGAAAATAATAATCGTTGTTTGATATAACTTTTTCGCCTGTTGTATTAATGTAAAAGAAATGTGTTGAATTATCTTGATATGCTCGTACAAAGGCTAATCCGCTATTGAAATCGGTAGCGTTATCTAACGACCAAGTAGTCGGAAACACCTCTTTTCCTGTTTTGTCGATAAATATATCGGACCGCTTTTCATACGAATATGCGCGTGCTAACCCATTATTAAAACTTCCTCCCCATAAAGAGATTTTATTGACATCAAAAGAAAAGACAAAATTGCCAGACTTGTCGATATATCCATTTTTATTTTTATCATTATCGCACACGAGAGCAAGACCTTCTGAAAAGTCAAACATATATTCAGGTTGTGTGTTGTTAATAGTGCCAAGTTTGATTACTTCATTCCCTTTATTATCAATATACTTTAAATCCCTTTGCACACCGCCCAAATAATCAGACGCAAATGCAAGTCCTTCCGAAAAATCCCCAACATTATCATATTTATAAGGAATAACCAGTTTTCCCGTTGTATCAATAAACCCCCATTTTAATCTCCCGCTTGCGCTGTCGTATTTACCAACAGCCGCTAACCCTTCCGAAAATTCCCGCGCTTCAGTATTTGCCTCAACAGCAAACACGAAAGTTCCATTAGAATCAACAAAAGCGTACCTTGTCCTATTATTAACAGAGGCTTGAATTAAACCTAAACCTGAGTGAAAACCGCTTCCAATCGCCGAATAACGAACACTACCGCTACTATCGGGAAATCTATCGGGTAATTCCAATAATTTGCCGTCTGTATTCATGTATGTACTCCCCGCATTTACAAAGCCTTCAGAAAATACATTAACAGGTGCGTAAGTAAAATTTGTGTTGCGCCAACCGCCTAAATTAACCGTTTCTTCTAATTTTATTCTATAAATAGTATATCCACCACCAGAATAAACCAACTCTTTTTTTGAATCCACTGGAGGAACTGTCGAGGAAGCCGAGCCGAGCAAACTATCCTTAATATTTTCCATTTTATTAAGATAATTTTCCTCTTTACCGTCATTAAACACCCCGAATTGCCCCGCTATATCCCAAAATTCTTTCTCGGTTTTCGGCGTGTCGTTATATTTGCAATTTACTAAATTGCCCGTGTAATCGCCGTCAGCGTCAAATTCATTATTAGCAAACAGCCTATGTTCTGTGATTTTATCGGGCGTAAATTCCCAGATATACAGGTTAATATTTACACCGTCCCCATACTCACGGCATAGATAACCCGTTGACGAGATAAAAAATTGACCCGATATATCGTTAAATTCATAGGTGCGGAGCGTGTTATTTTGCTCATAAATTAAAATGCCGTATTCAGACCCCCAGCGTTCGACAGTAACAATAAACTCGTTTATCCCGTCCTTGTTTAAGTCGTGTTGGACGACATAATACGGTTTAGTATTTTCATCGCTGGCTTTATCGTAATAGTCGCGAATAGCCTTTATTACATTTTCGTGTTGCCATGCGCTTGTGCTATTCCCTGTGCTGGTCTGCTCCCTTATCGTTATTGTGTTGCTTGCCAGCGTACCCATAGGCAAAATTGCCGCTATCAGCGACAAAACCAGTGCGAACGATAACGCTCTGCGTGTAAAAGACCTTAACATTCATAACCACCCTGTTTGAAACTTATCTTTCAAACCCTTTCTGTTTTTTTTATTTGCTGTCCCGAAAAATTGATTTAATCTCGCCGTAAATCTCTTTGCGGATTAAATCATAGAATTATCCGCAGGGCATTTTTTATATTTTTATAAACATATCATATCATAAATTCATTGACATTTCAATGTTTTTTTATTTCCGAAAAATAAATTTTTTCGTGCGGAACAACCTATAACTTAATCCGCAGGGCTATTTATCCATTTTAAAACCGTCCGTTGCGACACCCCAGACAATTCGGCGGCTGTTCGAGATGATATTTTTCCCGCCTGATACTTCTTTTTTATTTCTGGGAAGTCGAGCGGCGGTGCGATGGGCGGTCTGCCAAACACAACGCCGCGCTTTTTGGCTTCGATTATGCCCTCTGCTTGCCGTGATAAAATGTTATCACGCTCATTTTGCGCCACGAAAGACAGTATTTGTAAAACTATGTCGCTAATGAATGTGCCGAGTAAATCACGGTATTTAGTTGTGTCTAACAGGGGCATATCAAGAACGATAATATCAACGCACAGATTTTTAGTGATTATTTGCCATTGCTCCATGATTTCCTTGTAGTTGCGTCCCAAACGGTCTATTGACTTGATTATTAGCAAATCGCCCGTTTTTAGGCGTTTTAAAAGCCTTTTGTACTGTGGACGCTCAAAATCTTTACCCGACAATTTATCGGTGTAAAGATTTTTCTCTGCAACCCCCGCACTAATTAAGGCGCAAATTTGCCTGTCGGTGTGCTGTTCCTTTGTGGAAACTCTGGTATATCCGTATATTTGCATAATGAACCCCCTAAAATTAATAATTTGTTATACTCTAATTTTAGAGGAAATTTATTTATTCCGATTAAAGAGAACGTCTGCGAACGCTCATCAACCCCCAAACCCCCAATCATGGGGGCTTTATGTGTTCTTTTACCAAACAACATATATCTATCGCTTTTTGAGGTTATCACCAAAATTATAAAAAATACAAGGGTTCGTTTCACCGTTGCACGCCCTTGTATTTTCCAATTTTGGCGAGCCTAAAAAAAAGCGATAGATATATCGCATAAATTAGACAGCCGGACAGACGGCAACCCAGCCGCAAGAAAGGCGGCAAAATTATGAAAACATTGTACGAGTATGCCATTTGCATTGAGGGTAATTACGAGGAGGTTTTTGTTAAAGGGGTAGTTTTAGCGTCTACGGCACATAAGGCTATTCAAAAAATCTTTAAGTATTATACCGAAGCCAAGAACTACGATATAAGGATTTCCGATATTATTGTTTGTAATAGCAATGAGTTCCCACCAGACCTAATAGAAACTTATTAACAAGAAAGTCGGCAAAATTATGTATAAAAAATATATGGCAGAACGCGTTGACGGCAAAGTTTTTATAATCAGCCGTGAAGAAGCCAAATATAATTCGGGAGATTGCTGGCTCTCATGGGAAGAATATCACGGCAATTTACCAATCGGGGCAGAAGTCAAAAATATGACACGCGAGGAAATCAAAAATGTAGTAGAATTTTTAATGAAAATTCAAGGAGGCTAATTAATTTTTATAACCCTGTACCTAAAAAATACGGGGTTATTTTTTTTGCGTCCCGCCGTATTTAGGCAGAACACAAAAAAATAACGGGGTGAGGGTGGCGGGGGGGGGGGGGGGGGGTTTAAAAAAACCCCCCCCCCCCCCGGGGGGGAATTTTTTCGGGGGGGAAAATAAATTTTTAAAAAAAATTTTAAAATTAAAAATTATTAA
>Ga0099364_10005103_pt1 | contig 19614 bp, 12 predicted proteins | sample TergutTh196P3_FD_73070 | JGI IMG/M metagenome (GOLD analysis project Ga0099364, IMG submission 73070) | Microcerotermes parvus P3 segment gut microbial communities from Pointe-Noire, Republic of the Congo - Th196 P3 | ecosystem: Host-associated > Arthropoda: Insects > Digestive system > Gut ... | reverse complement strand
ATCGATAAGCTGGCTGACATGGTCGACGGGATACACGGTGACGCCTGAGGCGTAAGCGGCCTCAGCCGCGTTGTCGGCGGGGACAAAAAGCTCTTTGGCGCCAATGCGTTCGGCGCACAGGGCCATAGGAAGCGCGCCGGCCACATGGCGAAGCTCCCCGGACAAAGACAGTTCCCCAAAGAAAACGGCATCCTCCGAAAGAGGCTTAAGAGTGCCTTTCGCGACCAATATGCCAAGCATGACGGGCAGGTCGTAAACCGTTCCGGCTTTGCGCGTGTCCGCAGGCGCGAGGTTGACCGTTATCCTGCTGATCGGGAAACTCATTCCGCATGACTTCGTTGCGGCGCGGACACGCTCACGCGCCTCCTTGACCGCCGCGTCCGGGAGTCCGACAAGGTCGAATGATGGCAGGCCGGAGGATAGAAAGCACTCAACCGATACTTCATACCCGTTGATGCCGCCCAACCCCAATGACCGAACTTTTGAAACCATATTGTGCCCCTAAACCTCTAATCCTTTATCCCTGATTAGCATTATACCACACTGCCATTGAGCGGTTCAATAATTGTTGTAAATGTGTAAAATGTGCAAAATATGTCTTTTGGGGTGTAAAATAATCAATAGTTTAGAAGATATAATAATTTACAGATGATTATATTGATGATATAATCAAATTTTCCTTTAATAAATAGTGCAGAATCAGAATCGGTAATGATGTCAACCATGAAAGGATGGGAAAACAATGAGAGAACTAATGACGATGGATGGAAACACCGCAGCGGCGCACGTATCATACGCATTCACCGAAGTGGCGGCGATTTATCCGATCACACCGTCTTCGAATATGGCGGAATATGTCGACGCATGGGCGGCAGAAGGGCTTAAAAACGTTTTCGGCCAGACCGTCCGCGTGATTGAAATGCAGTCTGAAGGCGGAGCGGCAGGATCCGTTCACGGCGCGATACTATCAGGGGCGCTCTCCAGCACATATACCGCATCGCAGGGCTTGTTGCTGATGATTCCAAATATGTACAAAATCGCAGGAGAACAGCTGCCCGCGGTCATACACGTGTCCGCGAGGACGCTTGCGACCCACGCATTGTCTATTTTCGGCGACCACAGCGATGTTATGTCGTGCCGCCAAACGGGATTTGCGATGTTGGCATCGTCAAACGCGCAGGAGGTTATGGACCTCGGCGCCGTCGCGCATCTGGCCGCGATTAAGGGGAACATGCCGTTTTTGCACTTCTTCGACGGGTTCCGCACCTCCCATGAAATGCAAAAAATCGAGGTTTGGGACTTTGATGAGCTGAAAACGATGATCGACATGGAAGGGCTGGCAAAATACCGCTCACGCGCAAATCTTCCGGCGCATCCCGTCCTGCGCGGCTCCGCGCAAAACGGCGACATCTTCTTCCAGGCGCGCGAAGCCAGCAATATGGCTTATGCGAAGTTGCCGGAAATCATAGAGGAGTGCATGAATCAGGTCAACGAAAAGGCGGGAACGGACTACAAACCGTTTAACTATTACGGCGCGCCCGACGCGAAGCATGTCCTCATTGCAATGGGTTCAATTTGCGACACAATGGAAGAGGTCGTCGATTATCTCAACGCGCGCGGCGAAAAAACAGGGATAATCAAGGTTCGCATGTATAGGCCTTTCTCCGCGAAACATTTTCTCTCGGCGCTGCCGAAATCGGTCGAAGCGATTGCCACGCTTGACAGGACAAAGGAACCGGGTTCGGTCGGCGAACCGCTGTACCTCGACGTGACGACGGTGCTTTGCGGGAGCGGCATAACAGTTGTTGGGGGCAGATACGGGCTATCCAGCAAGGACACGACCCCCGGCTGCGTTATCGCCGCTTTCAGGAACATTCAGTCTAAGGAACCGAAAAACAGCTTCACGATAGGCATCACGGACGATGTCACGCACTTGTCCCTGCCGATCGATGAAAAGCCGGATACGACCCATCCGAGCATAAAATCGTGCAAATTCTGGGGCGTAGGCTCCGACGGGACGGTCGGTGCGAATAAAAACTCGATTAAAATCATCGGGGACTGCACCGACATGAAGGTTCAAGCGTATTTTCAATACGACTCGCGCAAATCCGGCGGGGTTACGGTCAGCCATTTGCGCTTTGGCGACATTCCCATCAAATCGACATATTATGTCTCAAAGGCTGATTTTGTCGCTTGCCACAATCCGGCGTATCTCACGACCATAAACATGGTCCAGGACGTCAAACCGGGCGGAATCTTCCTCGCTAACTGCGGTTGGGACGTTGACACTTTCACCGAGCTATTGCCTGCGGACGCTAAAAAATACATCGTTGAGAACAATGTCCACGTTTATACGTGCGACGCCGTGGAAATCGGAAAAGAGCTCGGGCTTGGAAACAAGACGAACGCCGTCCTCCAAGCGGCATTCTTCAAACTGGCGGAAATACTGCCAATCGACGTGGCAGTCGAGCACATGAAGGATGCCATACACGATACTTACGGGAAAAAAGGAGACGCCATCGTCGACCAGAATATCGCCGCCATCGATAGGGGCCTGGAGGACATCAAAAAAATTGAAGTGCCCGACTCATGGAAGGATTCAAAGCCCTCCGATGAGGCACCGCACGAGATTGTCGGCAGGGAGAGCGTGGCAAATTATGTCAGGGACGTCTTGACCAAGATGAATGTCATGCGAGGCGACGACCTGCCCGTTTCGACTTTTCTCGACACTGAGGGAGGTTCGCAGATACCGTCAGGGACATCCGCGTACGAAAAACGCATGATCAACGCGGAAGCGCCTCACTGGATTCCGGAAAACTGCATACAGTGCAACCAATGCTCATTTGTCTGCCCTCACTCGGTCATACGCCCGTTCGTATTCAACGAAAGCGAAGCGGCCGGAGCGCCTGAAGGTTTGCGGACTCTTCAGATGAACGGCAAGGGCAACGAGGATTATAAATACGCGATCGTAATTTCGCCCATGGACTGCCAGGGCTGCGGTGTATGCGCGAATGTCTGCCCGTCAAAGATTAAGGCTCTGGAAATGATAAGTGTCGCCGATGCGGTGCCCGCGCAGAAATATTTTGATTACGCCGTACACAACATTAGCAAAAAAGATACCGGGTTTGCTACGAATACCGTTAAAGGATCCCAGTTCCTCAAGCCCCTGCTTGAATTCCCGGGAGCTTGCGCAGGATGCGGCGAGACGCCTTACGCCAAGCTGATCACGCAGCTTTACGGCGACAGGATGATGATTGCGACCGCGACGGGCTGTGCGTCGATTTGGGGCGGCAGCGCGCCTTCCACGCCGTTTACGACAAACAAAGATGGTTGCGGCCCGGCATGGGCAAACTCGCTGTTCGAGGACAATGCCGAATTCGGGTATGGCATGGTATTGGGGACGAAACAACGCCGGGGGACGATTGCCATGGAATTGCAGAAGTTGCTGGAACACGAATGGCTGAGCCCTGAATCGCCCATTCGGCCCGCCGCCGCGAAGTGGCTCGAGGCGATGGATGACGGCGAAGCGTCCAAAGCGGCTTCGGCGGAGCTTGAGCAGGCCCTCATCTGGGCAACGACATTGGACGACGCGGAAATTGAAGGCTTCAAGAAAGGCGCGCCCGATATATTCGAGAAAGTCTTTGACAAAGAAAACAATCGTTGCGGTTGTGAGCTTTGCACCGCGGCGCGCAAGATTCTGGAGAAAAAAGACCTGTTTACGAAACCGTCCGTCTGGGTATTCGGCGGGGACGGCTGGGCATACGACATTGGCTACGGCGGCCTGGATCACGTCATTGCCCAAGGCGAGGATATAAACATTTTCGTCTTCGACACGGAGGTGTACTCCAACACTGGCGGTCAAGCCTCTAAGGCGACGCAAACCGGCGCGGTCGCGCAGTTCGCGGCGGCGGGCAAACCCGTGAGGAAGAAGAGCCTGGCGCAAATGGCCATTGCATACGGTTACGTCTATGTGGCGCAAATCGCGATGGGTTCAAATTATCAGCAAACCCTCAAGGCGATAATTGAAGCCGAGAGCTACGACGGCCCGTCGATCATCATTGCTTACGCGCCGTGCATTAATCACGGTTTGAACGTTGGGATGGGAAAAATGATCGAGCAAACGAAGAATGCGGTCGAATCCGGCTACTGGAACACATTCCGTTTTGATCCGCGCCTTGCGCTGGAAGGCAAAAACCCGATGACGATCGACTGCAAGGCTCCTTCTAAGAGCTATAACGACCACATTATGAGCGAAGTCCGGTACAGCTCTTTGGCGCGGTCGTTCCCGGATCGGGCGAAAACCTTGTTCGCGGAAGCGGAGAAACAAGCCGCCGAGCGCTACGAACTGCTGGTGAGGCAAAAGGAAATGTACGAACCAAAATAACTAAAACTATATAATCAAAAACGGCGGCCAATCGGCCGCCGTTTTTGTTGGACAAAGACGCGGGTTGTCTTCCCCTGTCTTCTTGCCTTACTCAAAAACCAATCTTATCTCAACGTTGCTGCTTGGCATGACGAAGTTTAAAATTCCGTTAGTTTGGTTTGAAATACTAATTTCGCCGCTGATGACCTCCCATCCTCTGAAACGGTATCCGCTGTTTGGGACAGCCGTTATTGTAATCTGCGCCCCGGCGGGACAGCCGATACTGGTTGTGCTTATCGAGTTGCCTGAGCCGCTCGAGCTGCTTGAACTGCTTGAGCTGCCACTTGTCGAGGTAACCGTTACCTGGCCGCCATTTACAACAGTTACCGTGAGCATATATGAGCCTATCACCGGTGGTTGTGGAGTTGACGGCGGAGGAGTTGATGGCGGCGGAGTAGACGGCGGCGGCTGCGCTGTTACTATTATAGTGAAGTCTTTCGTATATGCTGAGTTCGCGGCAACGCCATTTGCGACAGTCGCCCTGACAATCACCGTGCCTGCCGACCGGGTGTTCAGTGTGCTGCCGTTAATTGTCGCGCCAGTACCCCCCGCGTTCCTGACAGACCAAACAACTGTGCGGTTGGTCGCATTGTATGGTTGGACATTGCCCGTTAACACAAGCGGAGTCCCTGCGTAGGTCGCCACCGGTACGCCGGTAATATCCGTCACCGGTATGAATGGAGGATCGTCCCCCGGCGAAGCAGGGGGTTCGCTTGAAATCGCCTTTGCAATGTTGACAATTCCATGCCCAAAATAAATATCAAAGCCCGGCGTTCCCGCATCATCGGTCAATTCGTGAAGCGCTGTTTTGATGGCAGAAGGACTTAACTCCGCGTAACGCGGGTCGCTTCTGAGCAGCGCAACCGCGCCCGAGACATGAGGGGCGGCCATTGATGTGCCGTCGTATGAGGCATATCTGCCGCCGGGGATGCTGGAGTTAATGCCCACTCCCGGAGCCGCGACATCGATGACATTTCCATAGTTTGAAAAATAAGCTCTGTTGTTACGGCTGTCGATGGCGGCAACCGTTATCACTTCGGGTATGTTCGCGGGGGTATAGTTTGCGGCGTTTGCGTTTTCATTGCCCGCAGAAACAACCACCACCGAATTTTTGCTATTTGCGTACTGAACCGCGTTCCTCGAAGATTGAGACGTTCCCATGCCGCCAAGGCTCAAGTTGATGACAGCCGCACCCCTGTCTGCGGCATACCTGATGCCGGCATCAACCAGCGAAATAGCGCCTGAACCTTGATCGCTAAGGACTTTGACGGGAATTATCGTCACATTGCCGAGCGTCATTTCCGCAATCGTGCCCGAAACATGGGTGCCGTGGCCGTTCCCGTCCCTTGGATCGTTGTTGTTGTTAATGAAATTCCATCCGTTTGTCAGCCTGTCGGCTAAAAACGGGTGAGAAGCCTCGATGCCCGTGTCCAATACGGCCACTGTCAATGGGGAGACATTAGCGGAAGCCAAATGCCCCTGATACTTGTCCGCGCCGATATGCACAACACCCCAACTGCGATATGCGGAAGTGTCTATGCTCACGATGACGTCGGGCTCGGCGAACACAGAAACGGCGTCCAGCTTTTCCAGGGCCTCCTTTGCGCCAAGCTCAGTGTCAAACTGCATAATGAATGTATTGTCAGGGCCTTTTAGCGTCGCAGACAAACCGTCGAGCTCAAGAGCCGCATCAGGCGCGGCGCCGTTGGTCTGCACGATAAGCCTTCTGGTTTGGTATGGTTTAGTCAGAACAACGCGTTTTCCCTCCGGTATATAATCGACGTCAAACAGCAGGCTTTCAGTCACCGCGCGCGCGGGAACATATGTCCTGCCGTTTCTTATAATCGGCGCGGTGGACAATGCTACCCGTCTCCCGTTGACACGCATAGTCCGTTCTCCCCGCGTGAGGTTGATTTCAATGCCATCGCCGGAGATATTTATCTCAGCGGTATCATTGTCAAACTCAACGTCAAGCTCAAGCGTTTCAGACAACACCCGCAAAGGCAGCATAGTATCGCCCGCGTCGCTTAGAAAGGGCGCGACATCGTTTTCAGGGTCTATTTCCATAACATCGCCGTTTACAGTCATGGTTGTGTCATTAAGCCTGAATTCGATCTCCGTCAGGAAAGAATCGCTCCATGTCCCTTGCACAAGGTCTGACAGTTCTTCGATATACGCATCGCCATCAAACGCATCCGCCGCCGCGCCAAAAGCGCCGCCCGGAATGATTCCAAGAATCAGCAGCAATGCCAACAGTATGCTATGTATACGCTTCATCATAAGCTCCTTTCGGTCATTTCCTAACAGCAAAACATGATGTTAACGATAACACAAAAATTGAAAATTGGCAAGGGAAGACAGGAGAACCGTCCCCCTGTCTTCCACCCCTGTCTTCACAAATCGTTTAGCCATGTCCAAAATGAGGTGATGTCGGGGGTGACGCTCTCGGGTTTGACCCGGTCGGATGAAAAGAGCACCGCTTCCTTGCGCTGATAAATCGGCACCTCGACGGCCCAATCCAAGATGATGTCTATGCATTGACCGTAGATGGATTTTCGATAGGCTTGGTCGTCGCTTTTGCGGGCATCGACGATGAGCATGTCCAGCAATTCGTCATTGAGCGCAAAGTAGTTCGTGCCTGTTGCGCCCCCGGAAGCAATGTTCGAGCTGTGATAGGACAGGTGCATATCCGGGTCGCCTGAAACCTCCCATGCGGCGGCCCACATTTCCGCCTTGCATGATTCAATGGCTTTCCAGAGGTCATTCGCGTCTGCGGGGTCTTTGATTTCCAAAGTTAAACCGATGGAAAGCAAAGCCTCTTTTGCCGCCGTGAGGATGCCATAGGAAGGGTGGACGCCTGTGCCGCCGGCAGGGATAATCATCTCATATGCCATGCGCGCGCCGGGAGGGGCGTCGGTGAAGATGCCGGAGGCTTCGTCCCATGTATATCCTGCGGCTTTGAGAAAGCCGATCGCAGCCTCAAGCGCCGCCGCGTTTTTTTCGCTCTCGCCCATTGCGCTCGAAAAGATATCCCTGCCGTCGATGTCAGTGGAATACGCTATCCTGTATCCCTCGTCTCCGGGACGCGGCGCGATCCAGGATGCGTTTGAAACCGGGTATTGAATAATGGACGCCCTTTCGGCGAAATAGCCGGCGATGACCGTCTCGCGGCTAACTGCGTAAAGTGTTGCAAAAGCCGCGCGCAAGGCCTTAGACTCACGGCTTCCGGGATCGTCGCCTACTTTGACGGCCTCGGCGGATATGCCGATATAGCCATAGCCGGGGAAGTCATAAGCGATTGTCGTGATTTTGTCGCCCGTCAATTCGCCGTTTGAGTTGTGTTGCTTGATGGAGACGGAAATGGCCTCCGTGAATGCGGGAGCCGATATGTCAAGGCTTCCGGAGACGATGCCGGCAAGCATATCAGCGTCGCCGGTTTCTTGAAAGCGGATGTATTTTATTTTCGGCCCGCCCCTGTAGTAGTTTTCGTTTGCTTCAAATGTAACGGCTCCGCTGTCATATGAAAGAAATTTGTACGGGCCAGCGCCCACGGGGAGAGCGGACTTGGCTTTCACTCCGGACAGATCGCCCCTGGGAAATCCAAACATGTTTCGGTCGTAGTCATAGAGGCTTGCATCCCCGTAATAGTGCAGCGGGGCTATCGCGAAAGCAAACAGATGAATCGATGCCGCCTCAAAATAATCGACGGTGACCGCGCAACTGAAAGGGCCGGTTTTCCTGATGCCGGAAATGCCTGACGGCTCCACGCCCGCTTCAGGGTCTTTCGTGCTTTCCCCGGAGATAAACGCCTCGGTCGCGAGGGCTTTGATATCGCTGCCGAGGCTTTCGGCGTTGATGCCGTCATCCGAGAGGTCTAATCCATACTCGGTGAGAAGCTCGTCCCAGAAATCCGCGATGTCAGGCCCCTGGCCGTTTTGCAAATCATATTCCATCCCGTTTATCGTTACAAAGGCGCCATCCCCGTCAAAATCCGCAAAGCCGCGCAGATACATCCCGAGCGCGGCCTCGTTGTTATTGACGAGTTCAAGGGAGGAAGGAAAGTTCGCCACGCAATAGTCTACGATTTCCTGGATGAACAAAGCTCCCGCAGTATCGAGATACTCGCCCCAAAAAGCCTCCTGCTGCGCCTGTGTCCAGAGTGAATAATCTGTGTTGTAAGGGCCGGCGGCAATGATGGATTCGGCCATCCGGCCGTACTTTTCGTAAATTTCAGGGCTTACGCCCGCATGGTAGTTTCGCGCGCCCGATATAGGCAGGGAGGAAAAACGCGAGGGCCCGTCATAAGCCGGGTCCAAGTATACATACATACTGAAAATGACGTCATCTATCGTCACCGGCACGCCGTCGGAGAAAAGGAGGTCGTCACGGATCGTAATGTTATAATCGGCCTTGCCATCGGTTTTTCGCGCGATTTTGATGTCCGCCGGCCCGCTGTAGAAATAATCGACGCCGTTGAAGGGGACTGTCTCGCCGTTGATGCCGTCGGTGATGATTTTCCCGGCGTGGTCGCTTTTGACAAGGAGCAACTGTGTCATATCCACGGCGACTTGCCTGTCAGAGGTTGTTTTCGCAAAAAACGGGCTGAATTCCATGGAGAAGAAATCACAGCCGACGACGAGCGTTTGCTCTTCCTGGGCGGCAACGCCCGGCGCCGGCTGTATAATGGTCGTGAAAGGGGCATCGCCATCGGGAGGCGCGGGGGATTGCGTTTCCTCGTTGCCGCCGACCTCCGTCTTGCATGCCGCAAGCGCCAACGTCAAGACAAGCGCGAACGCAAAAAAAAGCGCCCGCATTCTTTTGTATTTGTCATTCATTTTCGCACCATTATCCAAAAGCCCCGAATAACCAACCTATTAGAAGCATGATCATTATCAACCCAAGTATGATTGGCCCGATTGTTATAGCCGCCGCGATAAGCATGGCTGAAAAGTCCCCCTTTTCAAGCTTCGGCGGCTCCCTATCTTTGAGACCCTTCTCAATTTCCTCGATATCGAGGACCTTTTTGACTCTCTTTTTGAATAACATGATCCACTAATCCCTGACCCAAATAAATTGGAAAAGACCCCGTCATTGCGAGCCGCTGCGAAGTAATCCAGTCCATTTTGCGCTTATTGATATGTTTCCGTCTGGATTGCCGCGTCGCCTACGGCTCCTCGCAAAGACGCAATTTGTGACTTTTTTTGTTTAAATATGACTGCCTAATCCCTACTACCTAATTTATGATGGCAGGCGACGTGGTGGCCGGGCGCGGCTTCTTCAAAAATAGGTTCGATTTGTTCGCAAATATCGGTCGCATAGCGGCAGCGCGTGTGGAACTTACAGCCTTTCGGGGGCGTTATCGGGCTAGGGATGTCGCCCTCAAGGATCACCTCAGACTTGGGGTTGTCAACCGTGGTGGTCGGAATAGCCTTGAGCAGCGCGTCGGTATAAGGATGCATGGGCTGCCCGAAAAGGTCGTCTACGCTTGCGAGTTCCATGAGGTTCCCCAGATACATCACGCCGATGCGGTCGCTGATGTATCGGATGACGGACAGATCATGCGAAATAAACAAATAGGTCAGATTTTCCTTTTCCTTGAGATCGGACAAGAGATTAAGTATCTGCGACTGTATCGACACATCAAGTGCGGAAACAGCCTCGTCGCACACGACGAATTTAGGACGCAGCGCAAGCGAACGAGCGATGGCGATCCGTTGGCGCTGGCCGCCGGAGAATTGGTGCGGGTATCGGTGTATCATGTACGGCGCGAGGCCGCAGTTTTCCATGACTTCCATGATGTAGTCCTGCATCTTTTGGCCGACGCGGTCAAAGACTTTATGCGCGAGAAGCCCCTCGCCTATGATTTGCCCGACGGTCATCCTCGGGTTGAGGGAGGAGTAGGGGTCTTGGAAAACAAGCTGCAAGTCGCGGCGTAGCAGGCGCATTTCGTTTTGCTTAAGCCGCGACAGATCAATTCCGCCGTCGCAAAAGGCGCCCTCGTCAGAATTGTCCGCTTCGCCTATGGCGCAGCCGGGCAAGGCTTCCCCCAGATTGCGGCCATAGTATATGGTCTTGCCGTGCGTTTGGGGGTACAATTGAAGTATCGTGCGCCCGAGGGTCGATTTTCCACACCCGCTCTCACCTACGAGCCCGAACGTTTCGCCCTCGTAAATATCCATGGAAATACCGTCATTTGCCTTGACGAACAAATCCTTTTTGCCTTTTACGGGGAAATGTTGCTTGAGATCCGTAATCCTCAGCAAAACCTTCCTGCCATTGACCATATCCATAATCCTAACCCCTAACCCGCGTTGTTTCAGGGTAAAAACATCTGACTTTTTGGTTTTGGGCGACTTCAAGAAGCTCCGGGGCGGTCTGTTTGCACTTGTCGGAAGCGTATTTGCATCTGGGGGCGAATTTGCAGCCCTCCGGCATTTCCAACGGGTGAGGGACGCTCCCCGATATTGGCTCCAGCCGTTCCCCGCGCGGCGTATCGAGCCTCGGGATGGACGTCATAAGCCCCTCGGTGTAGGGGTGCGAATACTTGCTTCTGGTGAAAATCGTCCTTACCGGAGCCATTTCCACGACTTCGCCGCAGTACATGACCACGACGTCGTCGGCCATCTCGTTGATCACTCCCAAATCGTGCGTTATGAAGATTATTGACGTCCCTTTTTCATGTTTCAGCCCGTTCATCAGCTTTAGGATCTGCGCCTGTATGGTGACGTCCAGAGCTGTCGTCGGTTCGTCCGCGATGAGTATGCTCGGCTTGCAGGCCAATGCCATCGCTATCATGACGCGCTGGCGCATGCCGCCGGATAGATGAAACGGGTATTGTTTGGCGATGGTTTCCGGGTTTGCGATATGCACGTCGCGCAGCATTTTGACCGATTCGCGCCTCGCTTCCGCTTTTGACATGCCCTGATGCACCCGGAAAGACTCCCCGATTTGCCGCTCAATGGTGAACACGGGGTTGAGGCTTGTCATAGGCTCTTGAAATATGACGGAAATCTGGTTGCCGCGAATCTTGTACAGTTCGTTCATCGGCAAGCTGACAAGATCGCATCCGTCGAAGAATATCTCGCCGGAATCTATATATCCATTGCCGTCCAGAAGGCGCAGTATGCTCATGGCGGAAACGGACTTTCCGCTGCCGCTCTCGCCGACGACGCCCAATGTCCGCCCTGCGTCGACAGAATAGGAAACACCGTTGACGGCTTTGACAGTCCCGCGTTTTGTATGGAAATATGTGTGAAGGTCTTTGATTTCCAGCAATGGCATAAAATGCCTCCTTGTCCTTCGTCCTCGTAATCCCTGACCCCTGACCCCTGTGCTCTACATATCGTTTGATTTCGGGTCGATGGCGTCGCGGAAGGCATCGCCTATCAAATTGATGCTGATGACTGCGATGCCTAGGGCCAGGCTAGGGTAGAAGATACGCCACGGGTAGCTCCTAAGCACCTCAGAGCCAAGATTGCTGAGCATATTGCCCCAACTGGGGTTTGGCTCCGAAATGCCGAATCCGAGAAAAGAGAGGGATGACTCTATGAGCATGCACGTCGCGAGGGAGAGCGTAAGGCTGACGAGCATGACGGCGAATACATTTGGCATTATATGCCTGAAGATTATTTTTCTTTCCATGACGCCCAGCGATTTGGCAGCCGTCACAAACTCGTTTTCCCTTGCGACAAGCACCTGCCCGCGCGTCAGCCTCGCAAGGGGTGGCCAGTTCAGGATTCCGAGTATGAGCATGATCATGACCATGCGCATTTCCGTTGGAAGGGTGTTCCCGATAATAAACGACAATGTAATCGCGAGAGGAAGGAACGGTATTGACTGGAAGACTTCCGCCACGCGCATGAGGATCATATCGGTTTTCCCGCCGTAGTATCCAGACAGCCCGCCGACGATGACGCCGATTATGCCGGAGATGATCACGGAAATGGCGCCGACGGTCAGGGTGACCTTGCCCGCCTCGAGTATCCTGCGGAACATGTCCCTCCCTTGCTGGTCGGAGCCCATGAAATATCCTCTCAGGCCCCATGCATGCACATTCCCGCTTTCGTCTATCGCGTAGTTTTGAAAAGAACCCGCTGCGGCCGAGGAAATGCCGCTCAATTTCGGGGCGTCGGCCTGGTTGTAGTTATCCATCCCCCAGGAGGCGACGGTCCCGTCGTTTAGCAATACGGTGAAATGGCCGCGCCCTGCGGAGATGGACGCCGCCTTGCCCTGTATTTCCTTAGGGATATCAAGAGAACCGTAATCGGCGCTCCCCCAAGCGATGACGGTGCCATCGTCGAGGACGGCCGCGGCCGCCCGATCCGTCGCGGCAATATCCGACGCTTTGCCGTCAAGCCCCGCAGGTATCCGCGAAAGCGGGACGTCCACGCTCGTCAGGGCATGCACGTTCCCGTCTTTAGTGAGCGCGAATGACATCGAGGAATTGAGCGCGATTTTCTGCACTTCGCCCTCGAGCATCCTTGTGTTGACGTCAACGAAACCGGTGTTGCCCCAAACCTCGACCCTTCCCGTGCTTGTGACGGCAACGGAAATCTGGTTGCCCGCCGCGACATGCGCGATATTTGAAAGCTGCACATCCACAGGGACGGGCTGGAGGGCCATGCGGTTGTTTCCCCATGTGAAAACCTCGCCAAAGCTGTTTAAGGCCAGGACATGGTCAAGCCCGGCCGAGATTTGAACTATTTTACCCATGTTTTTGGGAATGTCGGCCAGCCTCGCGGTGGGTTTGCCCCAAACATATACGTTATCGTCGTTGTCAACGCCCACGCTGAAATACGCGCCGACGCTAATCATCTTCGCGTTATTCCGCAATTCCGCCGGCGCTTTGAGCAGGTTGAGGCCGGGCGAAATGTTTTGTTGGGTCGAATCGGTGAAGTTCAAGTCGATCGGGAAAAAAATCGAAAGGATAAAGCAGCAGAAAACGATGAACAAAAAAAGGACAATGCCCAAAATCGCAAGCTTTTTTGACAAAAAATTGCGTAAAATGGTGCGCCCAGGGCTTTGCACAAGCTCTTCCTCGTGGGACGAGGCGATGTTTTCCTTTTTTTCCAACATTTCCCTATTTCCGCTTTCTAAATTCTGCATTCTGCATTCTGCATTCTGCATTCTGCATTACGCATTGCGCAATGCGCGATGCGCATTACATTATCTTCACCCTGGGATCGACAAGCCCGTAAAGGATATCCATCACGAGGTATGCCAGAAGCGCCAGAAGCACGTAGAAAAGGTTGACCGCGAAGATGATATTAAAATCGCGCTGCATCAGCGCGTCGTACATGAGCCTCCCGACTCCGCCCCAAGAGAAGACGACCTCAATGACCATAGAGCCGGAAAACAGGGTGGCAAGCCAGCCGGTCACAATCGTGACGATGGGGACAAGCGAGTTGCGGAAAGCATGGGAGTAGATAACGACTTTCTCACGCAATCCCTTGGCGCGCGCGGTCCTTATGAAGTCCATGCGGAGCGCGTCGATCATGGCCGCCCTCACATACCTGGTCATTGAGCCCAGGGATGAAAACACGTACACCGCCAACGGCAAAGCCATATATTTGAGCCTGTCAAGGAACCACGCAAAGCCCGTAAAGTCGGAACCGACGGTAAATGTGCCGCTGACCGGGGCTAAGTTCAGCTGAACGGCAAAGATGTATATGAATATAAGGGCGAAGATGAAAGATGGAAGGCTGTAGCCAAGCACGGTCAAAACTTGGATCGCATTGTCAAAGACGCTGTTCTTTCGCACCGCCGACACAATGCCGAGAGGTATTGTGATAGCAAAAATCAGCAACATCCCGATCGCGTTGAGCATCAGCGTATTGCGCATGGGCGGGCCTATCACGTTAATGACGCCGGTGCGATATGTGAGGGATGGGCCGAAATCAAAAGTGAGGACGTTCCGCATCCACATGAAATACTGGATAACCACAGGTCGGTCCAAGCCCAAGTCCCTGACCGCCTGTTCGTAAAGAAGATGAAAAGTTTCGGGCCGCATGCCCCCGCTGCCGGAGCCAATTCTGATAAGGGCCCGGTCGCCCGGCATGAATTGAAATATAGCAAACAGTATGATGGAAACGATAAACAAAACAAGAATCATATAGATGATTCTTCTGAAAATATACTTGACCATAAAAACTTCCTAATCCCTAACCCAAATAAATTGGAAAAGACCCATTTGATTTCCGGCCCCATGTGGGCGGGCGCAGAGGCGCGCCCCTACGTGGCGGGCAACCGCAAGGGTTGCCCCTACTTAATCCCTAAAATACGCATATTGGATCGCGTATGACCAACCCCACATGGGGGTCGCGTGATAGTTTTGCAGGTTTATTGGATAGAAATCATAGTAAAGGTCGGAGTAGAGAGGTATGTCGACAAGCGTTTCATTCCAGCGCACCTGAAATTCGACCCATTTGCTTGCCCAGGAATCGAAGTCGCCCGGCGCCGTGGATTTCATTTCCAGAGAGAGGCGCTCAAGCTCGGCATCCCTGATGAAGTTGTTGTTATAGATGCCCATGAACTCGTCATCGGTCCCGTAGTAGAACCATAGGGCTGCGACATTGCCGAATCCCGTCGCCAAATTGAACATATGGTATTCGCCATCATGGGCAGTTATGTTTTGTTGAAGCGTCGGGAAGTCGCCCTCTGTTTTCTCGATTATGATGCCGGCTTTCGCCGCCTCGGGCACGAGCATTGTGGAGATGAGATCGGCAACCGGATTTGATTCGGAGGCAAACCACTGGACGACTAAGGCTTCGAGATTGCCGTCGACCATTTTATATCTCGGGAGGTCGGAGCCTTCGACATAGTTGCCGCCGGAGGAATCAAAAACCCAGCCGTCTTCCACAAGGACTTCAATGGCCCTATCGACGCTGAATGGGTATTGGTTGAGCCGGGAGTCCAGCGCATCCCTGTTCTCCCGATATTCGCGTGAGGCCGCGCCGTAATAGCCGTGGACGACAATGCCGTAGCCGTGGGTGAATTGCCTTGCGAACTCGTTGCGTTCAAGGCAGTATGCGATGGCTTGGCGGACGGACTGAAAACGCGTCGGGCCAACGTCGTGGCGGAAATGGATTTTTCCGTAGCCCGCCCGGGGATAGCTTAGATATTGGGTGCCTCTGGCCGGGTTTTCGGCGATATCGAGACCTTCGTCAACTGAGGCGCCCCCTATGCCGGGCATGAGGTTGACCGCGCCCGTGGCAAGCATGTCCATTCTGGTGGCCGTCGGGGTTTCCACTATTATGATCCTGGCAATTTCGGGCTTGGAGCCGTCGTAATTGCCTTTGAAGTATGGATTATAGTCCAATACGGCGGAAGCGTCGGCGGGGTCATAGCTTGTCAGCATATATGGTCCGCTGAACACCGTGGGGGCGTAGAGCGCGCCAACGTTGTCGTCCGTAATGGTGTGACGAATGAGATCTTCCGTGAAAGCGTCGCTCAGGCTTGCTCCGTCGGGGGAGTCGATGACTGAAACATCGGGGGCTATCACATGTATTGCCGTGGGCCCAACCGAGACGAGGAATGTCTCATAATAATACGGCAACTCTTCGGCGGCGATGGTGACGGAGAATTCATAATCGCCAAGCAGGCGGACGCCGGCGAAATTTCTGGTTTCTCCGCTATGGTAAGGGCCCCAACCGACATATTCCATGCTGGCCGTGTTTGTGGCGCCGATCGCGCCGTATTCGGGAGAGTTAGTCAGCAATATGGCGAATACATAGTGTTCTGCGTTGATTGGAGTCCCGTCGGAAAAGAAAAGGTCGTCATGGATCTCAAATGCGTAAGTTTTTGAGCCGTCCGGGTTTGAGGTGACGGTTTCGTTTTTGACGACCGTCGGATTTTTTAAGTATACTTCGTCGGGAGTCCATTCATAAGTGCTCAGCCCCGTGGTCAAGCGGGCAATGTCGTAGTTGACGGCGTTGTTTCCGCCAGGGAAATTAAGCGAGAAAAGGTTGTTCATCCTCGTTGTGCTTCCGTAGATGATTTCCCCGGTCGGCCCGGGCGGCGGGGAATCGCCCTGTGATGCGTCATTCGCGCCCGCGCACGCGGCAGTCAGTATGATAAGCATAATCAGCGCCAGTATCAGCGCCGGCATCCGTTTATTTTTCATCACTGGCATACTCCTTATGTATCCTGGCGTTTTTGGGGATGGGCCCTTTTTGCTTTGATCAGACGGCATTTTGAATAGATGAATGACGAGGCGGCGGCCATGATGAGCGATAGCGCGCCGAATACTATGTCGCCGAAGAACATGTCACTGGCATCGATAATGGCCGTTATGGTAATGCCTAAGAATGCCGCGACGGTCAGAATGGCGATAATGAGGGAGCAATGCGGCAAATTGCGCGATATTTTGTCCGACTTTTCACGAGTCAATATTTCGCCTGTGCGAAATAGCGATATGGCCGCCGTCGTCATCATGTACATGGGGATGATGGAGAAAACAAATGGCAGCATGACGTAGAATAGGTAAGCCGCCCTTGACGGCGGGATGATGGCAGCGACAAAGGGAAGCCAGAGCAGTATGGTCAACAGCAGAATCATCCGCCTGTTTTCGGCGCTGATGGCCGGCGTGAGCACGAAGTCGCCTCCGATATAGGTGACTTTGTTCCTGATTTTGCCTTTTTCGTCGACATATTCCTCAAGCCTGTAGTCATCGACATACTTCCAGACGCCCATAAGAAACCCCGCTATTCACAGTGTATTTTTGAAACGTAACCTTGAAACATCTTATATCAGGCGATGCGCTTTTGTCAATAGTTGCGTTGCTTGATTATGTGTGATAGAATGCTCAGGCGAAGGGGGCGACATGGTGGCAAACAATGCGCTTGATTTGAATAACCTGAGATTGGCGGTCCTTATAGACGCGGAGAACGTGCCGCGCAATAGCATAAAGAGCGTGATGGAAGAAATCGCGATATACGGGACTCCCACAATAAAGCGGATCTACGGCGACTGGACGAACCCCGCCTTATCCGGGTGGAAAGTTTCGCTTTTGGAAAACGCGATCACCCCGATCCAGCAATACAGCTATACGACCGGCAAGAATTCCAGCGACTCCGCAATGATAATTGACGCGATGGACGTGCTCTATTCTGACAAAACTGACGGATTCGTCATAGTTTCGAGCGACAGCGATTTTACTCGGCTTGCGATCCGTTTGCGTGAAGCCGGGCAGCGGGTCATCGGCATCGGGGAAAGGAAAACCCCGAACGCATTTATTTCGGCCTGTGATAAATTCACCTATATCGAAGTGATACGGGCGGCAGCTAAAGATGCGCTGCAGGAACAAAATGAAGCGAAATCCGGGCAGTACGCCGCCCATGCGGAGACTGACGAAAACGACAACAAGCATATCGCGCAACACCGTGAGAAGTACAATCATGCGTCAAGGCAGCGCGGGGCAAAGGTCCCTGACCCGATAGTCGACCTGATCGCAGATTCGGTAGCGGATTTGGCGGGCGACGACGGGATGGTCTTTATGGGGGAACTCGGCAACCTGATTTTGAAAAAACAGCCTGATTTCGACCACAGGAATTTTGGGTACAAAAGCCTTTCCGCGATGATCAAGTCGATTGAACGTTTTGAAATCGATTTCCGCCAGACGACCGACCCGAACATCAAACACGTTTTCGTCCGCGATAAAGAAGCGATTTGAAAAGGAAAAAATATCATTCGTATGACAAAAGGAAAAAACAAAAGACGGCGCGGGGTGTTCCCTTTTATATTGCTGTTATTGGCATTGACGATGGCGTTTTTGTTTTTTGACAGCTATTTTCGGATTGTCACTACCGAGTACGAGTTGAGTTACCCTGGCTTGCCGGATTCTTTCGACGGGTTTCGGATTGCCGTTTTGTCGGATATCCATGCGGCCGTATTTGGCGAGGATAATATCAGGCTCGTCGATAAAGTCAGGGGCGCAAAGCCCGACATCATAGCAATCACGGGCGATTTCACCGATAAACATGAAGGGCTTCCGGTAGAGGAGCAACTGGAGATTGCCGAAAAGCTCGTGGCGGATCTTTTGCAGATTGCGCCGGTTTACTACATAACCGGCAACCATGAGTGGGACGGAGGCGGCATTTGGGATCTTCTTGAGATGCTCAATGAGCGCGGGGTCAGCGTTTTGCGAAACAGATATACGCGCCTCGAACTGGGTGGGGAGTACATCATACTTGCGGGGACCGACGACCCGAACGGGCCGGCAGACATGATTAAACCCGAGGATTTCGTCAATAGGATTTATGAGGCTGAGGGCGACTGCTTTGTTGTTATGCTTGAGCATAGGAACGACAATCTTCCGCTCTATAGCAGGCTCGGGATCGATCTTGTCCTGTGCGGGCACACGCATGGCGGAATCATAAGGCTTCCGTTCACCGATGGGCTGATAGGCCCTTATCGGGAATGGCTTCCGTCTAATACGAACGGGCTGTATTCATTGGGCGATACGCACATGGTCGTTTCGCGGGGGATAGGGAATCACACTGGCTGGCCCAGGTTCCTGAACAATCCGCATATCGTGGTCGCGGTGCTTCGCACCGCTGCCACGATAGAGGAGAGTTGAGAGAGGGTTTCGACATGATTATAGAATTTGAGGATTATAAACAGAAAATATCGGCGTTGGCGCCTGCATTGGAAAACCTGAAACGCGCTTTGAAACTTGACGAGGCGGCGGAGGAATTGCTGCGGCTCGAAGAGGAAAGCGGGCGCGACGGGTTTTGGTCAAATCTTGAAAATTCGCAGAAAACGCTGCAGAGGATCAAGCAGCTTAAAAATAAAAACGGCAAGTACGATAAACTTGCCGGAGGCTTGAGCGATTTGACGGCCCTGTGCCAGATTGCCATAGAAGAGCAGGATAAGAGCCTGCTGCCTGAGATTGCCGAGGAATTTGCGGCGTTCAGCGGCATGCTTGAATCCGCCAGATTGGAGACTCTGCTCTCAGGAGAATACGATAACAACCCGGCCATCATATCATTCCATGCCGGCGCCGGCGGAACCGAAGCGCAGGATTGGGCGCAGATGCTCTACCGCATGTATACCAGATGGGCGGAACGGCGCGGGATGAAATACAGGTTGCTGGACTGGCTCGATGGAGAGGAAGCAGGCGTCAAATCGGCATCAATCGAGATTGAGGGCGATTATGCTTACGGCTATTTGAAAAGCGAAGGCGGCATTCATCG
>Ga0099364_10005102_pt1 | contig 19614 bp, 13 predicted proteins | sample TergutTh196P3_FD_73070 | JGI IMG/M metagenome (GOLD analysis project Ga0099364, IMG submission 73070) | Microcerotermes parvus P3 segment gut microbial communities from Pointe-Noire, Republic of the Congo - Th196 P3 | ecosystem: Host-associated > Arthropoda: Insects > Digestive system > Gut ... | reverse complement strand
AGGGCGCAGAGGTCGGCGTCATAGTTGTAGCTGAAGATGAGGATATTTGCTACGAGGCATTAAGCGCGCTTGAAATTGAATGGGAAGTCTACCCACATGTTGTCGATTTGCTCGAGGGCAAGCGCGAAGATGCGCCGGTTATCCGTCCTTACGAGGACGTACAACCGCTGTTCGGCACTATGACCGCTGATTTCTACGACAAAGATACTCCTCCAAAAAAGGGTAATGTATATTCCGCATACTTAACCTCCGGCGATATTGAAGCCGGGTTTGCTGAAGCCGATCATATTGTTGATTACTTTATGTATATGCCGGCATTTGCAACGCATCAGCCGAATCCGCACGGAAGCGTAGCATGGTGGTCGCGTGACCCTTATCAAGGTGAAGGCGAAAACCTGCATATAGAAGGCGCGGTACGTGAGAGGTGGCGAATATCCGACTTTTACGGCGTACCGGAAGAAAAAACTATTCAGGAAGGGCTGTTCATGGGCGGCAAGTACTGTGACTGGGGCATTAGAAAGGCACAGGAAATAACGCCGTTGCTTGCAAAGCGAACCGGCAGGCCTGTACGCTGCGTCAACACGCGTGAGGAAACATTTGATTTCCAGATGAAAGAACGCTATATGTACCTGAAAGTCGGATTCAAAAATGATGGGAGCATAACAGCCATAGATGATTTCTCGATTGCAGATAACGGTACGCGGGGAAGCTCAAGATTTGGCAATGTCGCTGATTTAATGCAAGGACCATATCCTACGTTCCGTTGCAAGAATGTACGGCAGCGTATGGAAGTTGTCGATTCAAACCGCGGTTTAATGTATGTTTCAGGTCAGCACTGCCCGTATAATTGGGATATTGGCACTATGGCGATATACCTGATCTCCGAAAAACTTGATATGGATCCGATAGAGGTCGCGCGTTTGAATCTCCACGGGCCAACTTCGCAAGACGATATAAATCCTGTGCCGAGCTTTGAGTTGTGTGTTGAGGCCGGGAAGAAAATGATGAATTGGGACTGGCATAAGTCCGGGACGAAAAAACTACCCGACGGACGCATGCACGGGATGAGCTTCCGTTATCAGATGTGTCCGCGCCACTCCGGTATAATTTACGATTGCAAACTCGAATACCGCGAAGGTGTCGTGCATATGCCGACGCAAGGTCCGCTGTTCGGCGCATTTGTCGTCGAGTGCAACGCTATGGTCGTTGCTGAGGAACTGGGCATTAAGTACGAAGAAGTCAGTATAGATTACGATTACAGGTCGAATTTTCGCGCTTTTGGAGGTGGTTCAGATGGTACCACAGCCTCCGCATGGGCAATGAAGGAGTGCGCGAACAAACTGCGGCAGCAGATATTACAAGCCGCGATTGATTATGCCGACAACACACCGCCGCCATATCGCCACATGTCTACCGGTTATTTCGGGCCTGCGCAGCCTGCGCCCGGCCCGTTTAAGGGATTAAAACCTGAAGACCTTGACATTGTTGACAGCAGGGTCATTGTTAAGGCGGATCCAGAAAAGGGTGTGCCTTTGTCTGAGGCGACAACGGAAAATCTATTTGCGACATATGCCGGACGCCCGCCTCTAGCGGTGTGGTCGGTAGGTGAAAGAGGAAAGATTTTTGACGTCATGAACAATGCTTATTGTGAAGTTGCAGTTGATACCGAGACCGGTGAGGTAGAAATACTGCGGTTCGGCGTTGCAGCCGACCCCGGGCTGGTACTACGTCCGACGTCTTTCGAGAGCCAAATCGATCAGGTCTTGTTTTTCAGCCAGGGATGCCAGATGCTGGAAGATTATATTTATGACAACCGTACCGGTGTTCTGCTCAACAATAATATGATCGACTATAAAAAGCCGGGAATTCTGGACGCTGCGCCTGTCGATCTTACGGTCATTGAAACCCGCGGCAGTAACGGCGTATACGGGGCTAGCGGGATAAGCCATTCTCTGGCGAACACTCATCTGATCATCATTGCGATACACAACGCCATCGGCGTTTGGGTAGACCCACCGGCGACTCCTGATAAGGTACTCAAAGCTCTTGGTAAAATATAAAGGAATAAAGGAGACGCCGCTTATATTGTTGATGTCGAAAGGGGGAGTTAAAAAAGAGATTTTAGGCTTTTGGAACCACATATTTATTGAAAGGAAGAAATTAAAAAATGAAAAAAAGCAAAAAATTGATAGCCCTGGCAATCGCGATACTCATGTGCCTGGCATTATTGGCAGCCTGCGGCGGCAGCGATAACGGCGGCGGCGGTGGAGGCGGAAGCGACAGCGAAGGCGGAGGCGGAGGCGGTTCCACCACACCTTCACTACCAACCCCTGACACTGCGGCTCCGCCGGTAGGACAGGCCGTACCGGCGCCAACAGGCGACAATGTACGATTTGCGGATGAACTCGTAATTATCATGGACGACATGCCTGTAGCTAACATGAATAAGTTCACACCAGGGTCTACTGTGCCGGCTAACATGTGGTCATTCGGCTTGATTTATGACAGACTGGTATATCCCACAAATGAGGTTGGAACTTATGATTCATACATAGCGACGAGCTGGCACACGGACGACTACCAAACATTCACTTTTAACCTTCGCGACGACGTTTATTTCCACAACGGAGACAAATTTACCACTAAGGACGTCCTGTATACCATTAATTTGGCTAAAGAGTCTCCCGGATCACCCGCAAGCAACGTTTGGATACACGTTGATGAAGCAATAGCAATAGACGATTATACCCTGCAGCTCAATTTAAGAACTGTCAATGTTGACTACCTGTACTCGCTGGCACGGCCGGACGCCGGATTTGTAAACGAGAGAGCGATTTCGGAGAATCCTGAGAGCGGCTTATGGGTAGGGACAGGACCTTACAGTCTGGTAGAGTGGGTCGCGAACAACTATTCGGTTTTCGAGCGCAACGATAATTACTGGGGTGAACCGCCGATTACCCGGAAGCTAACTATGCGGTATGTCCCTGAAAGAGCTGCGCGAGCAATTATGATGATGAATGGCGAAGCCGATTTATGTATGAAAATAGCTCCGGAAGATATGGATATGTTCGAAGATAATCCGGATTGGACTGTCTTTGACATCGTTTTGAACAACCCCACTCCTCTTGTCTTTAACATGACAGACCCGCTTACAAGTGACTGGAACTTCAGAATGGCGGTTGCTTCGGCTCTTAACAGGACAGAGCTGGCAATAGCACGTGATGGTAACTATGGTCTTCCGGCTTATGGTGATGGAGCATACTGGGGGAATTATACAGAATTCCGAAATACGGACATCCCAATGATTCCGGAAGATCTTGACGCAGCAAGACGCTATCTGGACGCATCACCTTATAACGGAGAGACAGTAGAAATTATCGCGGCGATCGCAGGCAACGTCAGGGCTATGCAAGCCCTCCAAATGCAGCTGGCCAGAGTCGGTATCGAAACAGAAATCACTACAATGGAGTCTGCCGCAGTGCCTTCTTATATTGCATGGGAAAACAACCAAAGCCAACTGTATATAGCCGGTATGCCGCTGACATTCAGCGCGTACTCTACCCGTAATATATACTATCCGGGTATGACCGCGAATATTGCTACATACACTAATCCGGAAATTGCGGAGCTATATGATCGTGTGGCTACAGAGCTTGACGTCAATGCACGCAAGGAAATGTACTTAGAGATTCAAAGACTCGCAGCTGAAGATATTCCATACATTAACATATACTGGATCATTGAAACGGTTGTGGGCGTTAATGGTTTGGACGGGATCAACTGGGGAACCGACGCGTTTTGGGACTTCAGATATATCTATATGCAGGTTGACGATTAGTCCTGCAATTCAGGCGCAGAGCGGGGGCGTCTGATAGAAGATTGAATATACACTGAAAGAATGCGTTTTGCGGACCGGGGTTCCGCGCTCCGGTCCGCTGCATTCGTTTTAGTGACTGTGAAAGCTATATCTAAGCTTTGTTTTCCTGTGGCAGAAAAGGGAGTGAAAAATTGTTTTTCTATATCTGTAAGAGACTGCTTTTGATAATTCCGGTCGTCATATGTGTGTCATTTATAGTGTACGCGCTTGTGGACTTAGCTCCGGGCGACGTTGTTGATACTATGATCAATGAGGATATGACTCCTGAAGACATAGAGATTCTGAGACAACAGTACAACCTTCACAGGCCTATGATATACAGATACGGCTTGTACATGATTAACCTTGTTCAAGGTGATTTAGGCACATCTATCATTAATGGGGGAAATGTTTGGGAAACGTACATGTATAGGTTGCCTAATACTTTGCGTTTAACTCTAACAGGTCTTGTTATTGGGATTGTGTGCGCGGTTCCGTTGGGTGTTTTTGCAGCAAAACGCGCAGGTAAAATAGCCGATAACGTAGTGACTTTTTTTGTTGTGCTTGGTGTATCGATGCCGGCGTTTTGGATGGCGCTTTTGTTTCTCCAGTTCTTTTCGCTAAGGCTCGGCTGGTTTCCGGCGGGAGGCATGCACCATGGTATACGGAGTTACATTCTCCCTGCATTATGCGCAGGCATATTACTTATGGCGACTGCTGTAAGGCAAACCAGATCAAGTATGCTTGACGTTTTAAAAGCGGACTACCTCCGTACAGCAAGGGCAAAAGGAGTGCCGGAAAAGGTTGTTATTAATAAACACGGGCTTCGTAACGCGATGATTCCGATTATTACTGTAATTGGAACTTCGCTTGCCAACTCGCTCGCCGGTTCAGTCGTTATGGAGCAGGTTTTCTCGTGGCCGGGCGTTGGCCGCATGGCTATCGAAGGCGTACAGCAACGCGATACACCGACTGTCCTCGGAGCGATTATAATGACGTCTATACTGTACGTATTGATACAAATCCTTGTTGATTTAGCATATGCGTTTGTTGATCCGAGAATTAAATCGCAATATTCTTCAGGCAAGAAACGTAAAAATTTAACGATAAAGGCTTCTCCGCCGCTGACGGAAAAGTTGATTGCGAGTTCTGACGGAACCCGGGAGATCGATTCAGAAAACAGTATGACATCATCTGATGAATCTGATGAAGCCACCGGTTTTGCGAAGTCCGCTGCACAAGTGCAGACGGGAGAACAGATGCCGGATACGGCGCCTGCCGTATCTGCAAGCATTCCGCAAGCGGTTAGCGCAGTTAGCAATGAGGTCATTACAGAACGTGAAACCTCGAGTACACCAATCCTTGAGGCGAAGAAGGAACAAATAAGCGATAAAAGCTCCATTGCGGAAGCCGGCACTAATGCTGATGAAGCAAAACTGGTGAGTAAAATATATAAGAAGCGCAGTCAGTTCGGCGAAATCTTTCATAGCATAAAGAAAAACAAAGGAGCAATGGTGGGACTTGGACTAATTTCTATCATACTTCTGTGTTTTGTAGGGTCGCTTATATTTATAAACTATGAGATGGTCACGGATGGCAGTATGATAGACAGATTAAGACCGCCAAGCCGACAATACTTTTTTGGCACTGACAACTTTGGCCGTGATTTGTTCTTCCGAGTACTTTACGGCTCCCGGTACTCACTTGCGATCGGATTCGGCAGCACATCGATTGCGGCGATTATTGGAATAATGCTCGGTGCGTTTGCGGGTTACTATGGAGGTGCATGGGAGAATATTGTAATGCGCTTTTCAGACATAGTGTCGTCTATCCCCGCGATGCTGCTAGGTATAGTAATTATATCCACATTGGGGCAAACCATGCCAAACCTCATTTTCACCGTTGGCATTACGGCTACGCCAATATACATCCGAATGACCAGAGCCCAGATACTTACTATCAAAAGCCAAGAATATGTGGAAGCGGCACGCGCTATCGGACTTTCCGATTTTCGCATTATATTCGCACAGATACTGCCTAACGGATTATCGCCGCTAATTGTTACATTTACAATGAGCTTGGGTACACTGATTCTGATAGCATCGGGGCTGTCTTTCCTTGGGTTTGGCGTAAGGATGCCAAATCCGGAATGGGGAACTCTGATCGCCGGAAGCAGGGAGTACATGCGAAACTCGCCATATCTTCTAACTTTCCCCGGGGTATTTATCATGGCAACTGTTCTGGCGTTCAACATGCTTGGCGACGGACTCCGCGATGCGCTTGATCCTAAGCTCAAGCTGCGCTAGAAAAGAACCGACGCAAAAATAAGTGTGTCTATTCAGGACCTTGCGCACAGAAGGCTGTTTTTGTGCCCCTATCGCTCGATGGCGCGTCCATGCGCCAACTCGTGAGCGCTCCACCGTCCTTGGTTGCGCTTACGGGGCACAAAAACACCCGTTCCTCACCGGTCCTGAATAGAGACAAATAAGTAAAAATGGAGGAAATCTTTATGAGCAACCCCCCTTGGAGAAATGATAAGTGGCATACAAGTTTTTGGAATTTTACTGATGATGCGAGGAAAATGCTCAACTTCAAACCAAGCTTTGAGTTTCATGACGTAACTATGCGCGATGGCGAGCAGCAAGCAGGCGTTGTGTTTTCTCCGACGCAGAAAATAGCGATTGCCGAAAAACTGGCGGAGATAGGTGTTCATCGTATTGAGCCGGGAATGCCCGCCGTAACGAAAGACGATGAAAACGCAATCAGAGAAATCGCAAAGAGGAACCTTGGCCCTAAAATATTCACATTCGCCCGTTGTATGAATGACGACATAGATTTAACTGTAGACTGCGGATGCACCGGAGTGTGCATGGAAATCCCGGCAAATAAAGAGATGCTTAACAAGGCATACGGATGGGAGGCGCAACGCGCAATCGATACGGCAATATCAGCAACTAAGTATGCCAAAGAAAAAGGTCTTTATGTCGCATTGTTCCTTTTAGATTTTTCCAGGTCTGAAGTAGCGTTCTCTCATGAATTTATTGACAGTGTATATAAAGACGGTTACTTTGATTCAGTTTGCTGTGTAGATACCTCCGGCGTATTTAATCCTTTTGGCGCTTATTACGCTACAAAATCATTAGTGGACCGATATCCTGACAAGAAGGTCGAATTCCACGGACACGACGACTTTGGAACCGGATCTATGAATTCCGTTATGGCGCTGGCAGCGGGGGCGGATTGCGTTCATACATCCATCTCCTCTATTGGCGACCGATCCGGTAATGTCTCTTATGAAGAAATTGATGCGCAGCTTTTAATGCAATACGGCATTGATAGCGGACTTAAACACGAACTATTGTTCCCAATGTCGCAATTCACTCTCGGCTTGATCAACAGGCCTGCGCGAGCGAATAAGGGAATTATAGGAAAAGATATTTCGAGGAATGAGAGCGGACTTAGCGTTGGCTGGATGGAGAACCTGAAAAAGACTAATGATGAGCTCGTACTGCTTCCATTCTTCCCTTGGGTTTTTGGACATCCGAAGAACTCCTATGTCATCGGTAAGCACAGCGGCGCCCCGACAATCGGTTTTTTCTTAAAAGAACTTGGTTACGGAGAGCAGGAGAGAAACGTTGTGGATAAGGTTTTACAGGATGTAAAAGATTTTTCGTGCATGAAGGGGACAGAGCTTACCATTGACGAGTTTAAGAGAATTGTTGATAAGTATTTGTAGAACTGGGAGGATTGTTTTGATATGGGAGGATACAAGTATGTCGTCGTAGATTCGCATGGTATACCTCAGGAGTATTATTACATCCAGGAAGAGATGTTTAAGAAAGCCGGCATTGAATGCATCCTTAAAAGTTTTTCTACACCTGAAGAAGCGCTTGAATATGCTTCAGATGCAGACGCCCTTGGCGTTGTGGGCATGCCAATTATGCGCGACTTCCTGAAGCATCTGAAAAAATGTAAGGTGATTGTTCGCTTTGGTATCGGTTACGACAATATAGATATTGAAGCAGCTACGGAGTTTGGCATAAAAATAGCAAATTTACCGATATACTGCATAGACGAGGTGGCAACGCACACGATGGCGCTCTTCTTGGATCTTTTACGCAAAACAACAATGCTCGACAGGTTATACCGCAAAGGGATATGGAGCAGCGGTTATGGATATGAAAGCCGCAGGCTAAATGCACTTACGACAGGCCTTGTCGGTTTTGGCAACATCGCGAAAAAAACCGCACAGTACGTAAAAGCTTTTGAGATGGATGTAGTTGCGTATGACCCATACGTGGAAGACGGAGTCTTTGATGAGCATGGCGTAAAGCGTGTCAGCTTAGATGAACTTTTCGCTGTGTCTGATGCTGTTTTTCTACACGCGCCTTTAACACCTGAGACTAAGTATTTGATTTGCAAGGACTCTATTGCAAAGATGAAAGACGGGGTATTTATCATCAATTGTTCGCGAGGCGCATTAGTTTGCACGGACGATCTGATGGATGCTCTTGATAGCGGTAAGGTTGCGGCAGCCGGGCTTGACGTAATAGAAGGGGAGCCTATTAGCGGGCGGGATGATCTCCCGATGTTCAGCAGGGAAAACCTTCTTTTAACGCCGCACAGCGCCTATATTTCCAGAGAATCGACTATTTTGCAGCATGAGACTATAGCCGAAACTGTTATAAAGGTACTGATAAATGGCGAAACCCCTTATAACATTGTAAACAAGAAGCAGTTTTGAAGCTAAAAAACAGTTTTCAGGGTAATGCAATCGATTGGATGATTTTTTAACATAGGAGGAATGTATCTATGTACACTCAAGAATCCACGCATGCAGCAGCGGCTGAACTAATACAAAATATACCGCCGCAGCTTGACGAGTTCCGATGCCCGATATGTCATAGGGTGTTTGTGAAGCTTGACGATTTACAGCGCCATTATGGCGCCGAGCATCAAGCTGTAGCAACGCCGACAGTTATTGCGCTCAACCTCAACGGAAAACAATGTGAGGTGCTGGTCGAGCCGCACTGGACGCTTAAACGCACGCTTCAGTTCCGCCTTGGACTCACCGGCACAAAACACATGTGCGACAAAGGGGTCTGCGGTTCTTGCACTGTTATTATGGATGGGCGCGCTGTCCTTGCCTGCACAATTTTAACGGTTGAATGCGAGGGTAAAGCAATTGAGACAGTTGAAGGTATTGCGGCAGACCCTAAGTGGAAGCCGTTAGTTGACGCCTACTGCAGATGGGATGCCATGCAGTGCGGATACTGTACACCGGGATTTCTTGTGTCGGCAAAAGCACTGCTCGATAAAAACCCAAATCCGACCGAACAGGAGTGCCGTGAAGCCCTGGCAGGCAATATCTGCATCTGCGGTACATATCCGCGGCATTCTACCGCTATTATTGAAGCTGCGCTTAGAATGGCGCAGGAGGGTCAATAGAAGTGGCGGATATTGCATAATATACTTAAATCGCTCGGTAAAGCGTAAAGGCAATGGCATTTAGTTAAGCCGTGATCAGCCTCTGCGTCATTCCGCGCTTGACACGGAATCCCATGAACGGTGCTTTCTGTAGGGGATTGCGGGTCAAGCCCGCAAAGACGGTATTTCTTAATTAATGACATTGCGTAAAGGGAGGAGCACTATATAATGAAACCTTTTCAACATACAAATGCAATTAGTATTAAAGAAGCCTCGACCACACTGGGAGATGCCCGTTCGCGCTTGATAGCCGGAGGAACTGATTTGTTAGGCACTCTCAAGGACAACATTCTACCTTTTCATCCGTCGAGAGTCATTAATTTAAAAACGATTGAAGGACTGGATTATATCACTGAAGAAAGCGGAGAGCTTAAAATCGGATCAATCTCCCGCCTTTCAGATATCGCTGAAAGCGAAATAATCCTCGAAAAATGGCCTGTTCTGGCACAAGCGGCAAAGAGTGTCGCCACACCGCATCTTCGCGATATGGGAACAATAGGCGGCAATATTTCGCAGCTACCTCGCTGCTGGTACTTCCGCAAAGGTGAAAACCGGTTCAACTGTAACCGCAAGGGCGGAGATGAGTGTTTTGCAATACTTGGCGACAATCGCTTCCACTCTGCTTTCGGGGGCAAACGCTGCCATGACTCATCCTGCACTGAAGAATGCCCCGCCGGTACGGATGTCCCGGGATATTTTGCAAAACTCCGTGAAGGCGACTGGGATGCGGCTGCACAAATAATTATGCGAGCTAACCCATTCCCGGCTATAACATCGCGCGTTTGTGCTCATCCATGTCAAAGTGCATGCAACCGTTGTCAGACAGATGAAAGCATCATGATCAGCGGTGTTGAGCGCACGGTCGGGGATTATGTCATGGAAAACTCAGCAAAGTTCTACACCGCGCCTGAGAAAGAAACAGGAAAAAGCGTTGCGATAGTCGGTTCAGGTCCCTCCGGTCTGGCTGCCGCTTATTATCTTAGGAAAGCAGGCAACAAAGTCGTTGTATTTGACCGCATGGAAGAGGCCGGGGGTATGCTCATGTATGCGATTCCGGCTTACAGACTGCCCAAGGATATCGTTCGGGATCTAATTAAAGCTCTGGAAAGAATGGGAATTGAGTTTAAACTTGGCTCTGATATTGGCGGCAATATCCTGCCGGACGAGCTTGAAAAACAGTATGACGGCGTATGTTATACGACCGGCGCATGGAAGCGCCCCATCGTTGGTATCGCGGGTGAAGACCTGACCGTTTTTGGTCTTGATTTTCTCGTAGAAGTTAAGCAGTGGATGGATGGGAAAGTTGGAGAGGAAGTGCTTGTAACAGGCGGCGGTAACGTAGCAATTGATGTGGCTGTGACAGCAAAACGTTTGGGTGCAAAAAAAGTCACGCTTGCGTGCCTTGAGCCGCGCGACCGCATGCCGGCAAGCGATGAGGAGGTCGCCAGGGCTGAGGAGGAAGGCGTGGTAATAATGACTTCCTGGGGATTGTCCAAAGTAGTCGAAGAAGACGGTGCCGTCAAGGGCATGGAACTGAAGCGATGTGTAAGCGCATGGAATGAGGCCGGCCAGTTCGACCCGCAGTACGATGAAAACGAAAAACTGGTAGTTAACGCTGAGAACATTTTGATGGCTGTCGGACAGCGCGTTGATTTATCGTTCTTAGACGATAAATATCAGCTTCAGTTAGATCAGCGCGGCTTTATAGACGTAAGTGAAGACTCGCAAATGACATCGCGCGACGGCGTCTTTGCAGCAGGTGATGCAACAACAGGCCCTGCGACTGTTATAGGCGCGATAGCGAACGGGCGTAAAGCCTCCCTTGGGGTCAACAGGTATTTAGAAATACTCACAGCCATAACATCGGAACAGTCTGCAGGTTTCATAAGCTCCGACATTGAGGGAATCCTGAATAAAACTGCGCTGAAGCTGCGCGAGCTTGATGCGGACAAGCGCCGCCTCGACCTTGAGGATTCTGATACTCCGGCCGTAGACGACGCCTTGAAAGAGGCTCGCCGCTGCCTTAACTGTGGATGCTATACTGTCCACTCATCCGACCTCGCTCCCGCGCTTATCGTTCTTAACGCTGAGATAGTCACCAATAAGCGCACAATGAATGCGGAATCATTTTTTGAGGTAGCCACTCTCAGCACTACCGCACTTGATTTTGATGAGATCATAACCGAAATACGTATACCTGCATTGCCGGCGGGCGCTAAAAGCGTGTTTAAGAAGTTCGCGCTTCGCAAATCTATAGATTTTCCTGTTGTAAATTGTGCGATTGTAACCGGTCCCGAACCTCGCGTCTGTCTCAACGCGGTTGCGCCTTTGCCTCTGCGCGCATTAAAAGCAGAAGAGGTTCTCCGCGGCAAAGAGATTGATGAATCTGTCGCTCAGGCAGCCGGCGAGGCTGCAATTGAAGACGCGCACCCGTTCGAGGCTACAAAATATAAGTTACAGATTGCGAAAACATTGATTAAACGCGCATTGCTGGAAATGAAGTAAGTGTAAGGTGGCGAGTTCATGGAATATAAAACATTAATCGTAAAGCTGGAAGAAGGTATCGCTTACATATCGGTGAACAGACCGGAGGCTTTGAATGCCCTGAACACAGAGGTGCTGTCAGAACTACACGATACATTCGTATGGGTCGATGAATCAGATGATGTAAAAATAGCCATATTGAGCGGTGAAGGACGCGCCTTTATCGCCGGAGCAGATATTGCGGAGCTTGCCGGGCTTTCAACTTTTGAAGGGCGCGATTTAGTTATCAAGGGTCAACGCCTTACTAACTTTATCGAACACATTGATAAAGTTGTGATTGCTGCTGTAAACGGATTTGCTCTGGGCGGAGGGTGCGAGTTTGCGATGGCTTGCGATATCCGTATCGCTTCCGAAAAAGCGAAATTTGCACTGCCGGAGGTTGGTCTGGGAATTATCCCGGGTTTTGGCGGGACACAAAGATTGCCAAGGCTCGTCGGAAAAGGGATGGCAAATTACATGGTCATGACCGGCGAGATGATTAATGCTCAGGAAGCGCACCGAATAGGGCTTGTTGAGAAAGTCGTCCCTGCTGAAGAGCTTATGGAAGAAGCTGTAAAAACCGCAAGATTGATTATGTCAAAAGCGCCGATAGCTATAAAAATGGCTAAGCATAGCATAAGTAACGGTATTAAAATGGACGTTACGAGCGGTATTGCATATGAGGCGGAGGCCAATGTGTCACTGTACGCTTCCGAAGACCGACTCGAAGGGATGAACGCTTTTTTAGAAAAGCGCAATGCGGAGTTCAAAAACAGATAGCATGTATAAAAACCTTATTCGCGAAAGAAGCTGAGTAGTTAGCAAAATAAATAATTGAAAGAGGATGCTGTGGAAAAGACAAAGAAACCTTTGGACAATGTTGTTGTCCTTGACTTCACCAGAGTATATTCAGGTCCATATTGCACACTTATGATGGCAGACTTGGGTGCAACAGTCATCAAAATTGAACGAAGTATCCTGGGGGACGACGCAAGGCAGTTTATGCCTTTGCACGATCCGTCAAGAGAAAGCGGATATTTCATGTATCTCAACCGAAACAAGAAAAGCATCGAGCTGGATTTGAAAAAGCCGAAATCTCTGGAAATCGTATACAGACTGAGCAAAAATGCAGACGTAGTCATTGAGAATTACTCCCCCGGAGTGGCTGCCAGACTCGGTATTGATTATGACTCTATAAAAAAATACAAGCCGGACATTATTTATGGTTCAATCTCCGGATTTGGACAGACGGGGCCATATAAGGACAAAGCCGCATATGATGTAGTTGCACAAGCTATGGGCGGGAATATGGCAATTTCCGGTTTCAAAGACGGTCCGCCCACAAAATTGGGAGCTTCTATTGCCGATGCGTCGGCAGGTATCCATATGGCGTATGCTTTGACAGCGGCGCTGTTTCATCGAGAGAGGACAGGGGAGGGGCAGTTCATTGACATAGGTATGATGGACACTGTGTTTTCAACCCTTGAAAACTTTGTCGTCATGAAGACTTATGCCGGTATAACGCCGGAGCGAAATGGTAATTCTAACTTGGGCGCCGCGCCTTTTAACACATTTTTCACAAAGGACGGTTATGTGGCAATCGCCGTTGCAAATGACTCGTTGTTTGAAAAGCTTAGCAAAGCCATGGGCCGCCCTGAACTGGTTAATGAAAAGATGTTTTCGGACAATGTCGGGCGGAAAACCAATGAGGAGACTATTAACAAGATAGTAAACGATTGGACAGGCACTATGACGACTGAGGAAGTCTGCCGTATTTTAGACGAGGCACAGGTTCCGGTCGGTCCGATACTAGGTATTGACCAGCTAGTCGAAGATCCGCATCTGCGCGCGCGTGAAATGCTTGTGGAGATTAACCACCCGACTGAGGGACGCTACGAGTTCCCGGGTAACCCGATAAAGTTTTCAAAAACTAAAGTAGACGTGTTTGAACCATCGCCCTTACTGGGGCAGAATGCGGAAGAGGTTTTATCAACATTGGGCGGATACACTCCCGACGAGATTGAGCTTTTAAAGAGCGACGGAATCATATAGGAATGTTTTATTGCGGTAATAAAAAGTCAGAAAATGCGAAAGATTATTAACCGGCTAATTATCATAAGAAATGGAGAATAAAAATGCGTACATTTGCTGAGTATAAAGAAAAGCTAAAAAAAATGAGAAAAAACGTCTACTTCAATGGCGAACTGATTGAAAGAGATCATTACACGCTGCAGAGGGGGCAAAATATTATCGGAATAACATTTGATGCCGCACTGTCTGAAGACTCTGAAACCAGGGAGTTGGCGTCAGCGGAATCACATTTAACAGGAGAGCCGGTCAACCGTTTCGCGCACATATATCAGTCAAACGAGGATTTGCTCAATAAGCAGAAAATGATAAGAAAGCTCGGTGAAAAAGCCGGCGGATGCATCCAGCGCTGCATGGGCTGTGACGGAATAAATGCTATTTATGTCGTGACAAAGGAAATCGACGAGAAATATGGAACGGAATACCATGAGCGGTTTAAAAAATACCTCAAATGGTATCAGGAAAACGACCTCGTTGGTAACATGGGACAAACTGACGTTAAGGGCGACCGCTCGAAGCGGCCTTCCGAACAGGTTGACCCGGACTTATATCTGCGTATCGTTGAAAAGCGCGAGGATGGAATTGTAGTTTGCGGCTGCAAAGCCCACAATACAATAGCGCCGTATGCTGACGAAATACTTGTAGTGCCGACCAGTGCTTTAAGAGCAGAGGATGCTGACTGGGCTGTGTCATTCGCTATGCCTGCAGATGCCCCCGGTATCGTGATTGTAAACAGACCGTCGTATCCTGAAGCTCGCGTTGAGCTTGAAGCACCATACAATCACTACGGCGTCAGTGACTCTATGACTATTTTCGACAATGTATTCGTACCGAATGATAGAGTGTTCATGTGCGGTGAATGGGATTTCGGAGGGCGGATGGCGCTTTCTTTTGCCAATAACCACCGCTTTAGTTATTGCGGGTGCAAACCTGCCATAACAGATGTATTTATCGGCGCCACAGCGCTTGTCGCAGAATATAACGGTGTTGGCAAAGCGGCTCATATCCAGACTGATCTTGCGGATCTCATGGCAACAGCAGAGCTTGTATACGCAGCGGGCATAGCCGCTTCCGTAATGTCGCAGACTACTCTTTCCGGCGCGAAAGAACCCAACTTCCTATACAGCAACTGCGGGCGGTATCATGCCGGAGTTAATATAATGCACGAATATGAGACGCTTATTTCGGTGGCGGGCGGCCTGCCCTCGACGTTGCCTGCAGAAAACGACTGGATAAATCCCGATACAAAAGCGTACATGGAAAAATATATTATGCGTAACCCTAACATCTCAGCGGAAGATCAGCACAGATTATTCAGGTTCTTAAATGATTTCACCGTGTCAAACTGGTGCGGAATGGAGCAGTACGCCGGAATCCACGGCGGAGGCTCACCGATTATGGAGCAAATAGGAATTCGTACAAACTATGACCTTGAGTCAAAAAAGAAGATCGTCAAAACCCTGGCGGGCATCGAATAACCGGGTATAAACAAAGTAACTACTCTCCAACCTTGCGCTCGGACGGCTGTTCATGCTCACGCAATCGCTCGGTGGCGCTTCCATGCGCCAACTCGCGAGCGCTCCACCGTCCTTGGTTGCGCTTTGCGTAAGCATAAACAGCCATCCTCACCGGTTTAAGAGCAGTTACGTAAAAAATAGAATTAAAGGTGACTTAATGTGGAAATAAAAAAAGTGGCAGTTATCGGATGCGGCACAATGGGACGGCAGATTGCTATGCAGGTTGCCATTTCCGGTTATGATGTAGCATGTTATTCCCCGATTGAAGAAGACATCCAAAGCGCTGCCGAGTTTTCGAAAAACTGGTTTGACGAAAGAGTTGGCAAGGGAAAATTATCGGAAGAATCAGCAAATGAAATTCAAAAACGTCTTGCGTTTTCTGTAGACCTTGAAGCGTCTGCAAAAGGTGCGGATTTGGTTATTGAAGCGGTTGTTGAGCTGCTTGACGTCAAGCGCTCAGTTCTGAAAGAAGTTGACGCATTGACGCCTGACCATACGATTTTAGCAAGCAATAGTTCTTATATTGTCAGTTCAAAATTTGCTGATGTTGCTAAACATCCGGATAAGGTGTTGAATTTACATTTTTTCAATCCAGCGCTTGTCATGAAACTTGTGGAGATTGTACAAGGTCCGCATGTAAGTGATGAAACTATTGAAATCATGGAGAAATTTGTAAAGTCAATTGGTAAGGAACCTGCCATTGTAAAAAAAGAAATCTACGGATTCATCGTAAACAGAATTTTCATTGCGATGATTGATGAGGCTTGTTATTTGCTGGATCAAGGCGTCGCGGAAATTGAGAATATAGACCGAGCCGTGAAGTTTGGGCTTTCACATCCGATGGGTCCATTTGAGCTTCTGGATCTAACAGGTATTGATTTGCAATATGATATTCAGATTGAACGGTATAGAGATACAGGGGATCCGGTCGATAAGCCAAGTGCTGCACTTGTTGAGCGATATGCAAAAGGTCACTACGGCAGAAAAACCAAAAAAGGTTTCTATGATTATGAATAATGGTGGGAATATACTATGAGAAATGTTGTTATAGCGGCAGCAGCCAGAACGCCTATCGGGACTATAGGGGGGCAGTTTAAATCGTTGACTGCCACAGAGCTGACCATTCCCGTGATGCAGGAATTAGTTAAGCGCGCGGGAGTTGACCCGGTGCTGATTGACGATATTTTTTGGGGTTGCAATTATCAGCGCACATATAATGAAAACAATCTGGCTCGAGTCGCTGCGGTAAAGGCAGGTCTTCCCGTTTCTGTACCGGGCATTACGATTCACAGAGCTTGCACATCTTCGATGTCTTCCGTTCAATTGGGTTACTATCAAATAAAAGCCGGGGAAGCGGATTGTATAATGGCGGGTGGCGCCGACAGCATGAGCACAGCCCCGCATATGGTATTCGATGCCAGATATGGGAAGAAATACGGACACCTTGAACTTCGCGACTCTATGTGGGATTCACTGACAAACATGGGTATTGGCCCCGGTATGGGGATCACTGCCGAAAATGTTTCGGAAAAATGCGGAATAACAAGACAGGAACAAGATGAGCTGGCCCTTCTGTCCCAACAAAGGGCAATTGCAGCTATTGACGAAGGCAGATTCAAGGATGAAATCGTACCTGTAACGATCAAAGACCGAAAAGGAGAAAAGATATACGATACCGACGAATATCCCAAAAGGGATGTATCACTTGAAGCTTTAGCCAAGCTCAGACCGGCGTTTCAAGATGGAGGGACTGTAACAGCGGGAAACGCATCGGGGATGAATGACGGCGCGAGCGGCGTTATTCTAATGAGTGAAGAGAAAGCTAAAGAACTGGGCATAAGTGTTATGGGTAAAATCCTTTCGGTTGCAACGACCGGGCTTGAGCCTGAAATTATGGGTCTGGGTCCGGTAAACGCTTCGAAAAAAGCATTGGAAAAAGCGGGGCTTACGCTGAAGGATATTGAACTGATCGAAGTAAATGAAGCCTTTGCCGCTCAGTATTTAGGCTGTGAAAAAGAGCTTGGTCTTGATCGGAGCATCACGAACGTAAATGGAAGCGGTATTTCGCTAGGGCATCCTGTAGGTGCAACAGGTTGCCGGCTCATAGTCACGCTTTTGCATGAGATGAAAAGACGCGGCAATAAGTATGGACTTGCTACCCTGTGCGCCGGTGGCGGTATGGGAACGGCAATCGTCGTGGAATGCTAATGTTAATGCTAATGTAACCGCGCACCGTCATCCCCGGCTTGACCTGCGATCCCCTGATAACGCACATTCATGGGATTGCGGGTCAAGCCTGTGAAGTATTTGGGTATTTAATTCCCGAAACATGCTAAGGTATGGATATGGAAAATGAAAAAATAATTACCGACAAAGCAAAAAAAACGAAGACAGCTCTTGACGATTTGCCATTCGGCACTGATGAGCAAATAGAGAGCATGTCACAGACATACTCTAAAGAAATTCCATCTAATATCAGCTCGCGTATGCTCTATAACGATATCCTGAGAATTGCCTGGCCTTCAATGATTGAACGCACATTGGCGGCATTCGTAGCAATGGTCGCTATGATGATGGTGGGTAATCTGGGACCTTGGGCCATCGCAGCAGTCGGTTTCGCTTCCATGCCCAGAATGCTGATGGTCACAATGTTAATGGGGATACATGTGGGTTCCACCGCTATGATAGCGCGTTGTCGGGGAGCTAATGACCGAGCGAAAGCTAACGCTTACTTAACACAGACACTGATAATAGGAATAGTGGGTTCTGTAGTAATAGGCGTTGCAGGTTACGCATTTTCCGACTTGATTATCCGCCTCATGGGAGCTTCTGAGGAGTCAACCCTGACAGGCGGGGTTATATATCTTAAAATACAGAGCGCCGGGTTCATTTTCATTGGTATCCCTATAACGATCACTGCTGCCCTTCGCGGTGTAGGAAATACACGAGAACCTATGATATATAATACGGTCGCAGCTGTGGTAAATGTTCTGCTGAATTTTCTGCTTATTGAAGGTCGCCTCGGATTCCCGGCTCTCGGAATTGCCGGGACGTCAATCGCTACATTAGCAGGACAAGCTGTGGCGGCAATAATGGCTGTTTTCGTTATTCTGCGTAAGAACAATTACCTGTATTTGGATCTCAAATCAAAAATCAGGTTAGATTTGGACAAGCAAAGGGAGATTCTCAGGATTGGCATGCCAACTATGGGCGAGCAGATCATACTGCGTATGGGGATGATACTGGTTAACCGCATAGTGGCGTCACTTGGCACAAATGACTTTTCTGCTCATCAGATTTGTATGAATTTCCTGAATTTGACTATGATAAACGGAGAGAGCATCGCGATTTCCGCCGCTGCTCTTATGGGTCAAAGTATAGGGAGGAAACGGCCGGATATAGCGCAAGCCTACACAAGCCGGTGCCGGAAAACCGGGCTTGTATTCGCACTTGTCCTGTCGGTGCTTTTTGCAGTTTTCAGGAATCCGCTGACAAAGCTATACACAGACGAAATCGCTGTCGTCCAGACCAGCGCTTTTCTCATCTTGATCCTTGCGTCTTATCAGCCTTTTCTGGCATCGCAGTTTATTGTATCGGGAGCCCTGAGAGGCGCGGGTGATACATTTGCTATTGCCGTTATGAACTTTTTCTTCGCATTACTTATGCGTCCGATTCTTGCGGCTATAGCAATATATACCCTCGATCTTGGCGCAGCCGGGGCTTGGTATACGTTCTTAATAGATCAAGTCATACGCAGCCTTCTTATTTCAAAGAGATTTAGTTCAGGAAAATGGAAAAAAGTATTCTATAGAAAACGACTTTGAACCGACAACGTTACACTTCACTGGGTAGCCAAAGAGCATCCGTCATTGCGGGCTTGCCCCGCAATCCCCCATTGGATGCGGCAGATTTAGTGACAGGAACCCGTAATCTTTCTCATACCCGCAGGGGATTGCGGGGCAAGCCCGCAATGACGCGTGTTTTTTTACGCGGGTCTGAAGTGTAACATTCAATAAAAAACCAGACAGACATTATGAGAAAATTCTTGAACGATGCGGCGTTGTGCGGTATACTGTCAGAAGTTCCCGCGCAGGCTTTTTTGTAGACGGCAGCCGGACTGCAGGATAGCGGCTATAGGTTTAG
>Ga0099364_10005101_pt1 | contig 19621 bp, 15 predicted proteins | sample TergutTh196P3_FD_73070 | JGI IMG/M metagenome (GOLD analysis project Ga0099364, IMG submission 73070) | Microcerotermes parvus P3 segment gut microbial communities from Pointe-Noire, Republic of the Congo - Th196 P3 | ecosystem: Host-associated > Arthropoda: Insects > Digestive system > Gut ... | reverse complement strand
CAGTACCCCGCTGCTGAAACCTTCCAAGCCTCGTCATTGCGGCCTCCGAGCCGCAATCCCCTCGAAATCCGCAGGGGATTGCGGGTCAAGCCCGCAATGACGGGAGGGGGTTCTGAATAGTTGCGTTTATTCATCGTTGCTTTGCAGGGGCGATTATCAATCGCCCTGTCTATGCGTAGCATTACGTATCGGGCGATTAATAATCGCCCCTACACGAGAATCGTTAACCTGTTGACATTGCTCTTAAAACCCAACTCTCCTCTCTCCTCTCTCAACTCTCCTCTCAGACCAGCCCTGCCCCCATCGTCCTGCCGCCGAGCAGATGGAAGTGCAAGTGGAAAACCGTCTGTCCCCCGCCGGGTCCGGAATTCGTAATTACGCGGAACCCGCTGTCCAGGCCCTCGTCTTTCGCGATTTTCGCGACAGCCTGAAAACACTTTGCCGCCAGATGTGAGTTTTCCTCCGAAATATCCGCCGCCGACGCAATATGCTCTTTCGGAACGACAAGGATATGTACCGGCGCCTGCGGGGAAATATCGCGGAACGCATAAACGTCCTCATCCTCATATACACGCTGCGAAGGAATCTCACCTTCTATTATTTTGCAGAAAACGCAATCTTTCATAACTCTCCTCTCTCCTCTTTCCTCTCTCAACGCTCAACCCTCAGCCTGACAAAACCTTCCACCGCATCCAGCGCCGAACGGAGCTTTGACGGGTCTTTTCCGCCGCCCATAGCAAATTCGGGTTTGCCGCCGCCGGAACCTCCGCACAGCTTTGTTATCTCCTTAATCAGATCACCTGCCTTGACGCCTTTCGCCACAGCCTCTTTACCGCAGGCCGCCATGATCGTAATTTTATCGTCCTTGACCGCTGCAAGCACAGCGACAACGCCGGACTCCCACTGGCGCAAAGTATCCTCTATCTGCCTGAGTTTTTCGACGTCCACATCCGTATCCTCGACGATGGCAGCGATGACCTTCAGGCCGCCGATCTCACGAGATGCGGAGAGTATCCGCGCCGCTTCCCCTCTGGACTCTTTTATCAACGCGGCGTCCAGCTTAGCGCGAAGCTGACGGAACGCGGCCATATTCTGCTCCAGCTTTTCCGCAATCTCTTCCGGCATACCCGCTTTTACGATGCCGGCAAGCCTGTTTAGATTCTCACGGGCGTCTGAGAGTGATGCGAGCGTCGCTTTCCCGGTCGTCGCCTCAATGCGCCTAACGCCGGAAGCCACCGAGAATTCGGAGGTTATGCTGAAGCCGCCGGCTTTTGCTGTGTTATCAAGATGTGTGCCGCCGCATAATTCAATGGAATAGCCGCCCATATTGACGACGCGAACGGTATCTCCGTATTTTTCGCCAAACAGCGCCGCCGCGCCCAGTTTTTTTGCATCTTCCATCGGCATCTCGCTTGCGGCGATTGAAAGACCGTCCAAAATCGAGTCGTTTACCCGGCGCTCAATATCAGTGAGTTCGTCCTTTGTCAGGGCGGAAAAATGGGTAAAGTCAAATCTTAACTTGTCCGGCTCGACAAGTGAGCCGGCCTGCCGGGCATGATCGCCAATTACGGCGTGCAGCGCCGCGTGCAAAAGATGCGTCGCTGTGTGGGCGCGCGCTATTGCCCGGCGGCGGCCGGTATCTATTTCCGCCGTTACGGGATCTTCCGCTCTCAAAGAACCTTTTAGCATACTTCCGTGGTGCAGGTGCTTTCCGCCTCTTGACTGTACGCTTAGGACCTTGAATACGGCACCGGCGCATGTTATGCTGCCGGAATCGGCGGTCTGTCCGCCGGATTCGGCGTAAAACGGCGTCCTGTCCAGCACGATTATGCCTTCGTCACCCTCGCGGATAGACGACGAGAGTTCCCCCTGCGTCACTATTGCGAGGATTTCGGCGTTTGTTTTTTCACAGTCTGTAAATACGGTCGGGGTGTTGTCAAGCCCGAGGTCAACGCCGGCCCACGCAAGGTCGCCAAGGGCCTCCCGCGCTTTACGCGCGCGCGCGCGCTGGTCTTCCATATGTTCGCCGAAAGATTCCATGTCTGCGTCCAGGCCGTGTTCAGACAGAATCTCAACCGTCAGATCCGGCGGGAAGCCGTATGTATCATACAGCTTGAACGCGTCCGCGCCGGATAGCGTTTTTTCGCCGCGTTTTATGTATCCGCTTATCATTTCTGTAAGGATTGCCGTTCCCGTGCCGATGGTTTTTCCAAAGTTTTCTTCCTCAATGCGTATAACGCGTGTGATGTAGTCCGTCTTTTCAATAAGCTCGGGGTACGCCCCCTTGTTCTCCTCGATGACCGTGCCGCACACATCACACAAAAAGACGCCTGTGACGCCCAGAATCCGCCCATGCCTTGCCGCGCGGCGCAGGAGACGGCGAAGCACATAGCCGCGCCCCTCGTTTGAAGGCAGTACGCCATCGCATATCATCATCGTCGCGGAGCGTATATGGTCTGTAATAACGCGTATTGATACGTCTGACTCTTCATCCTGATTATAAGCCGCGCCGCTGATTTGCGATACTTTATCAATAATCCTTATAACCGTATCGACCTCGAACAGGCTTCCGACGCCCTGACAGACGCAGGCAAGCCGCTCTAAGCCCAGGCCGGTGTCAATATTTTTTTGACTCAGCTCTGTGTAATTACCCGCGCCGTCGTTATCGAATTGTGTAAAGACGTTGTTCCAAACCTCGACGTAGCGGTCGCAGTCGCAGCCCGGCGCGCAGTTTGATTCGCGGCAGCCATGTTCCTCACCCCGGTCATAATATACCTCTGAGCAAGGTCCGCAGGGCCCGCTTCCATGATCCCAGAAGTTGTCCTCCTTGCCCAGCCTCGCAATACGCTCGGGAGCTATGCCTATTTCCTTTTCCCAAATATCAAACGCCTGGTCGTCCTCAAAATAGACGGACGGATACAGCAGCTCGGGGGCAAGCCCCACCCGCTCCGTGAGAAATTCCCAGCACCAGGCTATCGCCTCACTCTTAAAATAGTCGCCGAAGGAGAAGTTTCCGAGCATTTCAAAATAAGTCCCGTGGCGCGACGTCTTTCCTACGTTTTCGATATCGCCTGTACGTATGCATTTTTGGCATGTGCAAACCCTTTTGCGGGGCGGCTCGATTTCACCGGTGAACCACGGCTTCATCGGCGCCATCCCAGAGTTTATCAGCAGCAGCGATGCGTCGTCCTGCGGAATCAGAGAATAGCTTGGCAGACGCAGGTGCCCCTTTTCCTCAAAAAACGACAGGAACATTTCCCTCAGCTCATTTAGTCCATACTTTTTCATAAATACCCGTCCCTACGAAAGAATAAAAAGGGCGGCCAGAAACCGCCCCCGGCAAACCTTTTTTGGGCATGTCCGGTAATCTTCAACATGCCCAAGCCCCTACATCAATATTACTTGCTGATAAGAGACTCAATGAAGTCCGCGATTTCACCAACGGTTCTGTGTTCGTAAACCGATTCGTCTACAACGCTGACTCCGTATTCATCTTCCAACGTCATAATCAGCTCTACGAGGTCCAGCGAATCGGCGCCCAAGTCATTCATAACGTCCGTATCCCTTGTTATCGTCCCGGGATCTACCTCAAGCTGCTCCGCCAGCGCTTCAACTATCTTGTCAAATATCATATGTATTCCCTCTTATCAAACTATAAACGCGTCAGCTCCACTCCCGGTACTGAGGAGCGTCCGTTTTACTGCTGTCGGGGCGGCTGTCATGAGCGGGGCTGTCGTCACGGGCATGGCGGTTTTCAGGGGCGGGGCGATTGTCACGCGCAGGGCGATTGTCGCGCTGCGGGCGGCTCCGCCGGTCATCGCGGCTGCCTTGGTCGTCTTTTTCGCTTTTGCGGCCGTAGGCGACAACAATGCGCCTGTTAGGTTCGCTGCCCACCGAGTATGTCGAGATGTTTTCATAATCCTGGAGCGCGGTATGGATAACATGGCGCTCATACGCGTTCATGGGGTCAAGAGTCATATTCCGGCGGTATTTGATTACCTTGCCCGCAGATCTTGCCGCCAGGTTTTCCAGGGTTTCATTTCGGCGCTGCCTGTAGTTTTCCACGTCAAGGCTAACTCTCACACGGCCGGCGCTTCCGCGGTTGACGACATAGTTTGTCAGATGTTGTATCGCATCAAGGGTTTCCCCCCGGCGGCCAATGAGTACACCGGGATTTTTGCCGGCCAGCGCAACGCATATGGAGCCGTCATCCGATGTTATATCCATGCCGGTTTCGACTCCCATCCTTTCAAAAAGCCCCACGAGAAATTCTTCCACCTGTCCGACGCGGTCATCCTTAGCCTCATACTGTATCCTGACGACGGCGGGTATGTTTTTTAGCCCAAGAAATCCGGTTTTCGACCTCTCAACTATCTCAACCGATACATCGTCCCGTGTCAGGCCAAGCTGCTCAAGCGCCGATTCTATCGCTTCATCTTCGGTTTTTGCCGAAATCTCAATAGTTTTTAACATATTATAATCATACCTCCTGTATGTCGTCATCTTTGGGCGTTTCCCCGTCCTCTGCGGCGACGCCTTTATATCTGTCAGGATCATATGCCCGCCCGCGCGAGAATCTGCGTTTTGCGGTATCATTTACGTCCGGCTTAAGCTCCGTTTCGCCGGCTTCCTCATTTTTGTTATCTGCTTTCCCGTCCGGTTCATCTCCGGAAACCGCTTCACATTCCGCTTCACCATCAAAGCCCGTCTCGCCGGCCGCTTCGCCGTCCGTTTCGTCTTCAAAGCCCGTCTCGCCGGCCGCTTCGCCGTCCGTTTCGTCTTCAAAGCCCGTCTCGCCGGCCGCTCCGCCGGCCGCTTCATCATCAAAGCCCGCCTCGCCGGCCGCTTCATCATCAAAGCCCGTCCCGCCGGCTGCTCCGCCGTCCGTTTCGTCTTCAAAGCCCGTCTCGCCGGCTGCTCCGCCGGCCGCCGTATATTCCGGCTTTTCCTCAAAATCGTTTTCGTCTTCGTTTTTGGCCGCGCCCCTTGTGTACCTGTCGGGGTCATATGCGCGCCCCCGCGCATACCGCCTGTGGCCTTCCCTGCTTGGAGAAACCTTCTCTTCCTTTGGCGGCGCGTTTTTCTTCTGCCATTCAGCAGCCTTTTCGATTTGCTCCTGCTTTTCAGTAGCTTGTTTTTTGCGCTTTGATATGTTTGGATTGCGCTCGACTACACCTTCCGCTTTTTTACGCTCTGTTTCCAATCGCTTGGCTTCGATCTCCGCTTCCTTTTTCTCACGTTCCGCTTTTCGCACCGCTTCTTCCGCTTCAATCCTCTTGGAATACTTCTTTGTCAGCCAGAAATCCTGCCCAATTTGCAATATTGTCCCGGCCGTCCAGTAGAAGCCCAGCGCGGCGGGCGTAACGAAAGCAAAATAGACCGATATCAAAGGCATGAGCATCATCATCGTCTGCATGGATGCGGCCTGCCCACCGGGTCCCGTCGCCGCTGAGGGGTTCATTTTTTGGTTTATTCTTGAGGCGATCATCTGTGTCCCGCCTGAAAGAAACGGTATTATAAACAACAGCAGCCCGGGCAGCCAGTTTGACGAGTCGCTCCAATTTGTTTCGGCGCTCCACAAAAAATCCCATCGGGGCTGCCTTCCAAGATTAATGCCCAAAAAGTTAAAATCAAGTCTTATCAGGCCTTCGATATCGCTGAAATGTTCAAAATGAGCGCTGATAAACTGAGCCTGATCGACCTGTACGTAATACTGGTTCATCCCAGACTCGATTTCAAAAAATCCCAATCTTGTGAGCTGCTCGAATATCCTTCCACCTTCTTCAAGTAAATCCGGAGCTAGGCCCAGCATCATTGTGAGCGGCTCCCTTATTACCAGAAACAGCGCGAACATTATCGGCAGCGGCAGAATCCCCCATATACAGCCGGACGCGGGGTTTATGCCTTCTTCTTTATACAGCTTCTGCGTCTCTTCGTTAAGCCTTGCCTTATTCGTGCTGAATCTTTTTTGCAAGTCGGCCAGCTTTGGCTGGATCCTCGCCGTCTGCATCATGCCGTATTTGCTTTTCATCTGGAACGGCAGCAGGATGACCCTTATTACGACTGCGAAAAGCAGGATGGCCACGCCGTAGTTGTTGACCAGATCGTACAGGAACATCAACAGCATACCAAACGGTCTTGCGAGTGCGCCCATTACATCACCTTAATAATTATTTAGAATAGCTATGGTACCGGGTCGTAGCCGCCTTTGCGGAACGGGTGGCATCTTAAAACACGCCGGAGGGCAAGCAGACTGCCCTTAATGGCGCCGTATTTTTCCAGCGCGTCCAAGGCATATGCCGAGCAAGTCGGTATATATCTGCACATTGGCGGCGACGCAGGAGAAATGTGTTTTCTGTATATGTTTACCAACGCGATCAGAACCCGTTTCATGAGTTAAAGGCGCTCCATCAGTTTCAGCTTCCTGAAAAGGCCCAGCACGGATGATTCCAACTCGCTATACGAGGCAAACCGGCTCTTCATACGCGCGACGACGACGATATCGTAGCCTGCGGACAATTTCTCTTCATTCAGCCTGTATATTTCCTTCAGCCGCCGGCGAACACGGTTGCGCTGAACCGCGCCGCCAATTTTTGTGCTGACCGTGACGCCGAGGCGGTTGCCCGCAGCGCCGTTTCGCCTGCAATAGACAACGGCACAATGCGACGCCGCGCTTTTCCCTTTGTTATACAATCTTTTGAATTCGTGGTTCTTTTTCAGCGACGACGTAAACTTCAAACAAAACACCCCCGCTGCGGACGCCGGCTCATGCCGTCAGCTTTGCCCGGCCTTTCGCTCGGCGGCGGGCAAGCACCTTGCGTCCGTTCTTTGACGACATCCTCTTGCGAAAACCATGTTCTTTTGAACGCTGCCTTTTTTTTGGCTGATATGTTCTGCGCACTACTGCACCCCCTGCCTGCTTATAGAGTAATAAGAATAACTGACAGACGACATTTAGCAATTAATCCTATCTTAAAGAATACATAGAAAGAGATTATATAACACCTGCGCACACCCTGTCAACTTGTTTCAATTTTTTTCTTGCGTTGATTTTTTCACTGTGATATGGCAATATAGCAGGAGTATTCAAACATGCCGTAAGGAGACGAGGTCACAGGATGAAAGGCAATACTGTTTTTGGGATGATGACGGGGCTTGCGGTTGGGCTGAAGCGGTTTTTTATTTTTTCCGTTTTGGCGTCCGCGGCTTCGGCGCTTATGGGATTTCTGACGCCTATTATCGTCGGGTTTACCGTCGATTCCGTTATTGGCGGGGAGAGCGCGTCTATGCCGGCGCCTGTCATGTGGCTTTATGAGATGCTGAGCGGGCGTGATTTGTTCTACTCAGATCTCATGATATGCGCCGTTTTTGCGGCGGCGTCGGCCGTGCTTGCGGGTTTTTTCACTTATGTGTCCCGAATAAACATGGCAAAAGGCGCGGAACGGCTCATCAAGGCTCTGCGCGACAGGCTTTTTGAGCATACGCAAAACCTGACGTTCGAGTGGCATACAAAGAACCTTACCGGAGATATCATTCAGCGGTGCACATCGGACGTGGAGACGACGCGCCGTTTTGTATTCCAGCAGCTCATAGAGGTTTTGCGGACGGTAATCCTCATTTTCACGGCGATATTTATTATGTTTTCTCTAAATATTACAATGGCTGTTATCGTAACGGTTTTCATGCCGGTAATCCTTTGGTACTCAGTTTATTTTTTCAAGCGTATCGCGAATAAGTTTCTTGCCTGTGACGAGGCCGAAGGCAAGCTAATGGTCAGGGTTCAGGAAAACCTGACCGGGGTGCGCGTCGTGCGCGCGTTTGGGCGTCAGAGGTTTGAGACGGAGCGGTTTGATGAAAAGAACATAGATTATACAAACAAGTGGATATCCCTCGGGTACACATTCGGGCTTTTCTGGGGGCTCGGCGATATCGTTTCGACTACACAGCTTCTTTGCGTCATTGTTTTTGGCTCGTACCTCGCCGCGAACGGCTCGCTCAGCTTTGGTCAATTGCTTGTGTTTATCAGCTACACGCTTACGCTTATGTGGCCTGTACGCCATCTTGGCAGAGTATTGTCCGAGATGAGCAAGACCGGCGTCGCGCTTAAACGAATTAAGGAGATATTCGACGCACCCTGCGAAGCGGATGAACCGGACGCACAAAGGCCGCCGCTGGCCCGCGATATCGAATTTCGGAATGTGAGCTTTGCCTATGACGGGCAGCCCGTGCTCAAAGACGTAAGCTTCACGGTGAAAAACGGGACGACCTTTGGCATACTCGGGGCAACAGGCTCCGGGAAATCGACCGTCACTTATCTTCTAAACAGGCTGTACGACCTGCCTGAGGATCTCGGCTCGATAAAGATAGGCGGGGTAGATATTTCACGTATCGACAGGGCATATTTGCGAAAAAACATCGGGCTTGTGCTCCAGGAGCCGTTCCTTTTCTCCAAGACGGTTTTGGAAAATATTGATATATCGCTGCGCTCGGGAGATATTGACCTGGTGCGGGAAAAGGCGCGCATTGCGGCTGTGGACGACAATATCATGGCATTTGCAAAAGGGTATGATACGGTTGTCGGCGAGCGCGGCGTCACGCTCTCGGGCGGGCAGAAGCAGCGTGTCGCGATAGCGCGGACGCTTATGATGGACGCACCGATAATGGTGTTTGACGATTCAATGTCCAGCCTTGATATGGAGACGGACGCAAAAATCCGGGAGGCCCTTCGCGAAAACACCCTTGGCGCAACAGTCATCCTCATATCTCACAGGGTCTCGACGCTGATGAATGCAGACATGATAATGGTTTTGGAAAACGGACAGGTAGCTGAGATAGGGTCTCATGCCGAACTGGCAGAGAAAAACGGAATATATCGCCGGGTCTATGATATGCAGACCGGCGAAGTGTGAGGGTTGCTGTTCCGGCCGGTAGCCGAAACCGTGAGTGCAGTGCATGGAAAAAGGTGTATTTCCGTGGCCCTTATCGCTCAAAGGCGCATCCATGCGCCTATTCGCGACGCTCCGCATCCTTGCTCCGCTTGGCGGGACACGTAAACACACCTTTTTCCGGGGAAGTCTGAAGAATAATAAGTGAGGAATGTACGGTGAACAAAGAAACTCAAAGGGCTTCCGGGCTTAGTCTTAAGGTTTGGCTCAGGCTTATGCCCTATTTTGGGAAGATGAAAAAAGAGCTTATCCCGGCGGCTGTTATTATGATTGCCGCTACCGCTGTTTCCGCGGCATTCCCCCTCTTTACGAGATACGCGGTCAACAATTTCGTCGTCCCCGAGTCAACGGAAGGGCTTTTGCCTTTCGCCGCCGTGTTTTTCGCTTTTATCGTATTTGTCGGCGCGTGCGTACTTGTATGGGTAAAGCAGCTTATGGCGGTTGAGATGAAAATGGGCCTTATGCTCAGGCGGGACTGCTTTGTGCATCTTCAAAAGCTTCCGGTCGCGTATCATAACGTCAACTCCGTCGGATACCTGATTGGCAGGGTAATGTCTGATACGGACAAGATCAGCGGTATGGTGAGCTGGGGCTTTTCCCATTTCGTCGAAAGTGTGTTCTTCATTTTCTTCTGCCTGGTTTTCATGTTCATACAAAGCCCGCGGCTCGCGCTTATACTGGTGCTTGTCCTTCCTGTCGCCGGGCTTGTCACATGGGCTTTTCAGAGGAGGATTATAGTTGTCAGCAGACATGTCCAAGAAGTAAACTCCCTGATAACAGGGGCGTACAACGAAGGAATTACCGGATCGAAGACCTCAAAAACACTCGTCATCGAGGACATTAACCGCGAGGAGTTTTCCAAACTGTCGGACAGGATGCACAGGGAGTCCGTCCGCTCGTCGCGGCTGACCGCTATCATGATGCCGACGGTGATGTCCTTGGGTTCGATAGCCCTCAGCGTGATACTTTACAGGGGCGGCGGGCTGGTAGGCGGCGGACTGCTGAGCTTTGGCGTGCTGTCGGCTTTTATTACTTATGCGGTCAGCGTTATTGAGCCTGTTGTATACATTGCGGGTATTATGTCCGAGATGGTTGCGGCGCAAGTCGGCATCGAAAGGGTCACGGGGATACTCTTGGAGCCGCTGACTATCACCGATTCACCGGAGGTTCTGGAAAAATACGGAGGGATTTTCGACCCGAAGCCGGAAAACTGGGAGCCGGTGCTGGGCGGGGTCACATTTGAAAACGTGTCGTTTAAATATCCTGACGGAGATGAGCTTGTGCTTGAGGATTTTTCGCTCGATATACCGCCCGGCACGACTGTTGCGCTCGTTGGCGAGACAGGTGCGGGAAAATCGACCATCGTTAACCTCGCGTGCCGTTTTTTTGAGCCGACGCGGGGGCGTGTACTGATTGACGGGCGCGACTGCCGGGAGCGCAGCCAATTGTGGCTGCATTCGTCACTGGGTTACGTGCTTCAGGATCCGCACCTATTCTCAGGCACTATCATGGAAAACATCCGTTACGGGAGATTGGACGCGACGGACGAGGAAGTAATTGAGGCAGCGAAGCTGGTTTCGGCCGATGTTGTTGCCGGGCGTCTGCCCGAGGGCTATCAAGCGGAGGTCGGAGAGGGGGGCGACAGCCTATCCACCGGCGAAAAGCAGCTTGTGTCTTTTGCGCGCGCCGTCCTGGCAGACCCGCCGATATTTGTACTCGATGAAGCGACTTCCAGCATCGACACCGAGACGGAGCGGCTTATACAAAACGCGATTTCGCTTATGCTGAAGGGGAGGACGTCGTTTATCATAGCGCACAGGCTTTCAACGATAGCGCGGGCTGATATTATCCTTGTCGTCGAGGACGGAAAAATCGTCGAACGGGGTACGCACTCAGACCTGCTTGCCGCCGCCGGACATTACAGCAAGCTTTACACGGCTATGAGAATCGATGAGCGCATTTAAGGCTTGACATAGGTGGTATATCATGGTGTATAATCTAAAGCATACACTTATATGTCGATAAGTAACCATAATAAGTAAAAGGAGGCTAAAGCATGGCAAAAATTGACGTTTCGGATCCGAAGGCGCTAAAAGCGGCGGCAGAGAAGTATCTGGGCGACTTCCCCGGCGACCTGATTTGCGATCTTCAAGTCTGGTACAGGGGATTGGGCGGGCAAGGCGTGCCCAACGCAGCGGAGATAGCCGCGGTCCAAGACGCAATATCGGGTACGCCCGGCTGGAAAGACGTCGGCGACGTGCGCTCGGAAATATTCGGCGTACGCAAAAGCTACAAGTTTTCCGGCGAAAAACCGAAACAGCGCAACGGCAAAACAATGGTTCAGCACATATTCAAAAGAGAATGCCTTTACAAGGAGCCTGACGGCACGGTGTTGAAGGTCGTTACTTCTGAATTGTGGAATCTCAGGTGCTTTGAGATCGTAAACGGCAAAATGACCGGCCCTATGATTAAGATTCATCCTGAATCCGACAGAGCGAAAGCTCTTGTTTTAGTCGTCTGAGAAGGAGGAGTGCTAAATGGCTGAAAAAGTAACACATAGCATAGTTGTTGGCGGCGCAATCGCCATTCACACAGTCGATGGAGTGATTAGGCGTATCCGTCCGATTGTTCTGGACGATAACGACCCAAAAGGCTGGGTCATCAAGGCTCGCGGAAGAGAATTTACTCCAAACCGCAAGGCACAGCCTGCGTTTATCGCCTTGACCGAAAAAAATAGGGCATATTCCTACGACCGCATCCGCTATCCCATGATCCGCGAGGATTTCGTCGAAACCCCCGACGGCCAAGGCCGGAACACGGAAATGCGCGGAAAATCCGGCTACCGCCGCGCCTCCTGGGACGAGGCGCTCGACCTCGTCGTACGCGAGATAAAGCGCCTGCAGACCACATATGGCAAAGAGACAATCACCGCGCTGACTTCGTCGCACCACTCATGGGGCAACGTTGGGTACAAAATATCGGCTTTCGCGCGGTTTTTCCGTATGCTCGGCTATACCGAGGTAAAAGACAACCCCGATTCCTGGGAAGGCTTTACATGGGGCGCGCCTCATACTTTTGGCTATTACTGGCGCTTGGGCTGCCCGGAAACGTTTGACCTGCTTGAGGACGGGCTGCAAAATGTCGAAACCATGATTATGTGGTCGCACGACCCCGACAGTACACATGGCGGATATGCCGGCAATGAGTCCGTTTTGTGGCGCCACTGGCTGGACGAGCTTGGGGTACAGTTTATTTACATCGACCCGTTTAATAACTTCTCCTCTATCAAGCAGGCCGACAAATGGATCGCCCCCCGCCCGGGGACGGACGCGGCGCTTGCCGAGGCGATAGCTTATGTGTGGATTACCGAGGGCACATACGATAAGGAATATATCGCAAAGCACGGGCACCGCTTTGAGGAATGGTGCGACTATATTTTGGGCAAGGGCGTCGACAACCTCCCGAAGTGCCCGAAGTGGGCCGAGTGCGAGACAGGGCTCCCCGCCGCGGATATCAAGGCGCTTGCACGCCGCTGGGCCTCAACGAAAACTATGGGCGGCTCAGGATTGCGCGCCGGATTCGGCGGCGTTTGCCGCACGGCCAACGGCACGGAATTTGCCCGCACGATGGTTTTGCTGTTCGCAATGCAGGGAATGGGCAAGCCCGGCCAGAATATGTGGGGCGCCAATACCGGCGCGCCGATGGATTTCGACTTCTGGTTCGGCGGCTATTCCGACCCACTGGCTATGATCTGGAACGAGCCTATCGCCGATAACGTAGCCGTCAACTCTGTCACACAGAGGCTCTACAGGCCGAACCTGCCCGACGCGATACTGGACGGGCACTATGAGTGGTACGGAGAAGGCTTCTGCGGTCAGGGAATAGATCATGAGTTCACCGAAAACATCTACCCGAAACCCGGCTGCTCTAAGGTTCATATGCTTTGGCGCTATGGCGGTACGTTCATGGGCACCATGCTCGACACCAACAAATGGGTGAAAATGTACCAGAGCCCCGAGCTTGAGTTCGTGGTAAACCAGGACATACACTTCCACGGCGAGGCCCGCTTTGCGGACGTCATCCTCCCCGCATGCACGAGCCTTGAGCGGCACGACATCGGAGAGCTGTGCAGCTCCGGCAACGGCGGCTACCAGTCGCACTCGCAGACAGGCAATAGCTGGCAGATAGTCGTATTTCAGGACAGGGCCATCGAGCCGCTTTGGGAATCGAGGTCTGACTATTGGATTTTCGCCGAGACCGCGAAAAAACTCGGATGGGGCGACGAATATACCGAGGGCCGCACAGAGCTTGACTGGTGCAAGCGGTATTGGGAAAAATCCGACCTCTGCGACAAGATATCATGGGAAGACTTTATGAAAAAAGGCTACTATGTCGCGGGTGTGCCGGAGGACCGCGAGCGCCGCTATGGGTTCCGCTGGTTCGTAGAGGATTATCCCTGCGATACGCCGAACCACAAGCCGTTCCAGGAAGAGGGAGTTCTCGGCACGTTTACCGGCAAATGGGAGTTCGTATCAGAAAGCATTCAATACTATGCGCCGCATGACGAGGCCAGAACGCCGATAGCGACATATAAACGCAGTTGGGAAGGCCATCATTCGATCAAGGCGAAGAAATATCCGTTCCACCTTATTTCACCGCACCCGAGATTCGACTATCACACACAGCACAACTCTTCAACGCCGTGGTTCTGGGAAATTCCGGAAAACAGGGTCTATATCAACGGCAACCCGTATCTCGTAGCGCGCATCCATCCCGAAAAAGCAGCCGAGAAAGGCATCAAAGACGGCGACGTCATCGAACTGTTCAACGAGCGCGGCAGCGTGCTTTGCGTCGCTATTTTGACATACCGCTGCGAAATAGATACAATCCACGCTTACGGCTCGTCAGGCATTTATAACCCGGTCGTTCCGGGCGAGACATCGATGGATATCGGCGGATGCGTCAACGTCCTCACGCCGGGCAGGCTGATAGGCGACATGGTTCCGGGAATGGCGCCGAACTCGTGCCTATTGGACGTCCGCAAATATGATGGAGAGCTGCCGAAGGGCCAGCTGTTCGAGGACAAGCTCGACAAGATCGCCTTCGACGCCGATCCGGATGCGGAAAGCTGCGTTGAGATCATCGAAGGCCACGGGTTTGAGAAAATCCAGGCCAAAGTCAGGGATAATTATCTGAAGAAGGGGGTCAGCGCAAGATGAGATTAGGTATTGCTGTCAATTCAAGCAGATGTATGGGATGCTGGTGCTGCTTCACAGCCTGTAAGGACGAACATTGCGCGTTTGCTTCAAAGCTTTCCGCCGCTCAGCCGATGATGGGGCAGAGGTGGATTGACGTCCGGGAATGGGAGCGCGGCGACAGCTCGCGGCGCGTTAAATCCGCGTCTGTGCCGACGCTGTGCGCCCACTGCGCAGATCCCGCTTGCGTGAAAGCGGCAAAGGGCGGGGCGGTATACAAAAGGCCGGACGGCGTCGTAATCATTGACCCCGAAAAGTCGAAGGGGCAGAAAGCCATCGCCGACGCGTGCCCGATAAAGGTGATATTCTGGAATGAGGAGCTTGATATCCCCCAGAAATGTACAATGTGCGCAGAGCTTCTTGACGACCCCGAATACCTTGCGTATCTGGGTAACCCGGCGCTTAGAAAGCCGCGCTGCGTCGAGGCATGCCCGAACCAAGCCCTTTGTTTCGGCGACCTTGACGACCCGAACAGCGATATTTCGAAGCTCGTCGCTTCCGAGAGGAACACGCAGCTTGAGCCGCTGGCCGGGCAGGAGACGAACGTCAAATGGCTGAATGTCCCGACTGTCTTTCTTGCCGGGACTGTCTACCAGCCCAAGGAACTCGATGAGGTGTGCATCGGCGCGAAAATCACCCTCACCTGCAAGGAGACGGGCGAGAAATGGGAGACAAAGTCAAACTATTTTGGAGACTGGGAAGTCGAATGGCTGCCCAAAAACAAGAATATCGACATCGTGATTGAGGCGCCCGGCTATAAGGCGGCAAAATACACAGCGCTTACAGACGCCGATCACTATGTGGATATGACGTATCTGGAGAAATAAAATGCGTGATGTAGTAATCGTGGAAGCCTGCCGCACGGCTGTCGGAACTTTTGGCGGGACGATCAAGGACGTAACCCCCGAGGAGCTTGCCCGCGTTGTTGTTCAGGGATTGCTGGACAGGAGCGGCATTGACCCGAAGGAAATTGACGAGGTCATCATGGGGCACTGCCGCCAGTCTTCCGATAACCCGAACCTTGCCCGCCTTGCCGCCCTGCGCTGCGGAATTCCCGAGGAGACCCCGGCGTATACGGTCATGCGCCAGTGCGCTTCGGCAATGTCGGCGGTCGTGACCGGCGTCATGAGCGTTCAGGTCGGCGATAATGACGTCGTAATTGCCGGCGGCACGGAGAGCATGTCTTCCGCTAATTTTTATCTTAGAAATCCCCGTTTCGGGCTTGGTACAGGAAATGTGACCCTTTATGACGCGGTAACAGAGGGGCAGTTTCAATCCCAGCCCCAGGAGACTTACGGAATCTTCAACATGGGCGTCACGGCGGATAACGTCGCCGAGAAGCTGAACATTTCCCGGGAGGACACGGACAAATTCGCCCTGCAAAGCCAGGAGAGGGCCGCCGCCGCAATTGCAGCGGGCAAGTTCGTGGACGAAATCGTCCCGGTGGTTATCCCTCAGCGCAAGGGCGACCCAATTGTCTTCGACGTAGATGAGTATCCCAGAAGCACAACGCTTGAAAAACTGGCAAAGCTCAAACCGGCCTTTGGAAAAGAAGGCGTTACTACGGCCGGAAACGCCTGCGGGCGAAATGACGGCGCATCGGCACTGCTTTTCATGACGCCGGAAAAAGCGGCACAACTCGGACTTAAGCCGCTTGCGCGCTTTGTCAGCTACGCGACGACGGGGCTTGACCCGCGCATTATGGGCCTTGGCCCTGTTGAAGCTGTAAAAAAATCGCTGAAGCGCGCAGGGATGACCCTTGACCAGATTGAGCTTATTGAGCTTAATGAAGCATTCGCGGCGCAGGCTATCGGGTGTATCCGCGAGCTTGGGCTCAATGAGGAAATCGTCAACGTCAACGGCGGCGCGGTTGCCCTCGGGCACCCCGTCGGTTCGTCGGGCTGCCGCCTGATTGTTACGCTGCTCCATGAAATGCGCCGCAGAGGCAGCAAATATGGCCTAGCCTCGCTGTGCATAGCCGGAGGAATGGGGCAGGCCACAATTATTGAGGCGCTTTAGAATTTAGGGGCTGCTTGGGAATAAAGTTTACAAGCAGCCCCTTGAATCATCTGAAAGGAATTATCATTAATGAAACTATTTGATCTAACCGGAAGAAACGCCGTTGTCGTCGGCGGCGGAGGCGGATTGGGCAAGGCTATCGCAAAGGGGCTTCTTGCGGCCGGGGCGAAGGTTCTGCTGGCGGATATCGCCGAAGAGCCTGTAAAAAAAGCAGCGGAAGAGCTTGGCGCGGGAGTCCTCTATTACAAGGCGGCGGCAAATGATGAGGCGGAGGTCGAGGCCCTTGTGGCGGACGCTAAGGCACGGCTTGGCAAGGTTGATATCCTTGTAAACGCCCAGGGCTTTAATATCAAGCAGGACGCCCTTGAGGCCGATATCGAATCCTTCCGCAAGGTGCTTGACGCGAATGTAACGAGCTTTATGGTGACAGCGAAGCACTTTGGCCGCCACTTCAAGGAAAACGGCTACGGCAGGATAATCAATCTGTCCAGCGTACGAGGCAGAATCGCGACTAAGGGCGGCGGCAACGCGGCTTACTGCGCGTCAAAAGGCGCGGTAGACATGCTTACGAAGCAATTAGCCAGCGAGTTCGGCGAGTTCGGTGTTACTGTCAATGCCATCGGCCCCAATATCACAAAAACCCCTGCTATGGTGGCAATTTTTGAAAGGCGCGCCGGCGAGGCGGGCGTCAGCGTCGAACAATACCTCAAGCAGCAGGGCGAAGGTAACCCGATGCGCAGGATGGGCGAGCCTGAAGACCTGGTCGGCACAGCGGTGTTCCTCGCGTCGTCTGCGTCCGACTTTATGACGGGCAACATCCTGTACCCGGACGGCGGCCTTACCGCTATTGGGTAGTATCAAGTAAGACAAACATACTCGCGGTCATAAAGATTTGCAATTTCTCACTTGTCTTTTTGCCGTCATGCGGCACGGCAAATCCTTGAAAGGCCACAGGCATTCCCACGGATTTTCCATACCACCTGACGGCAAAAATCCTACGCGATATTCTCGCAAATCTTTACGACCGCGAGTATAAAAAGACTGACGCGCTTTTTGATGCGCGTCAGTCTTTTTTGAGGAGGGACTACAAATCAAAGTACATGTCATACTCGACCGGCTGGGGCAGTTGGTTATAGCGCGCGGCTTCGGCCCTTTTGTTCTTTATCCATAGCTCGATCAGCCGGGACGGGAACACGCCGCCGGCAGTAAGGAAATCATGATCATTTTCCAGCGCGTTAAGCGCTTGATCCAGATTTCCGGGCAGCGATTTAATTTTGCGCTTTTCTTCTTCGCTCAGTGCGTATAAATTAAAATCATATGGGCCGTAGCCCTCTTTTTCGGGGTCAATTTTGTTAATCACCCCGTCGACGCCCGCCATCAATATGGCTGCATAGGCATAATACGGGTTGCATGTACCATCCGGACTCCTCAGCTCAAAACGCCTGCTTTCCGGCCCTTTCGCGTATGCGGGGATCCTGACGACGGCGCTCCTGTTGGCAGTGGCGTACCCTATCGTCACAGGTGCTTCAAAGCCCGGGGTAAGCCTTTTATATGAGTTCGTGCTTGGATTCGTAAACGCGCACAGGGCCGGGATATGCTTTAGCAGCCCGCCTATAAAATACAGCGCCGTATCGCTTAGCTCGGAATAGCCCCCCGCGTCATAAAACACCGGATTGCCGTTTTTAAACAGGTGCATATGCACATGCAAACCGTTTCCGGCCTCCCCGAAAATGGGTTTGGGCATAAATGTCGCCGTTTTCCCTTCGGAAAACGCGGCGTTTTTGATAATATATTTCGTCAGCATGGTTTTGTCGGCCATTTCCAGCAAGCCTCCGAATTCCACCTCGACTTCTACCTGGCCCGGGCCGCCAACCTCATGGTGATGATACTTTACGGATATTCCGTATTCTTCCATGATCATCGACACCCTGCTCCTGAAACCGCTCAGGGTATCCATTGGCGGAGTCATGTGATACCCGCCCTTATGGTGCATTTTGTAGCCCAGATTATCCGATTCGAGACCCGTGTTCCACTCGGCCTGGGCCATATCGACGCGAAAGTTGGACGAATTAGGCAAGACATTGTAGCTCACATGGTCAAATACATGGAACTCAAATTCGGGTCCTATCCGCATTTCATCCGCAATCCCGGTCGATTGCAGATAGTTTTCCGCGAGCATCGCAACATTTCGCGGGTCCTGATCGAACCTGCTGTTTTCCGTCGCGCCTATCACATACGAGTCGCCCAGCATGGCCAATGTGGGCACCTCGGCAAATTTATCAAGGTATGCGGTATTCAGATCCGGCAAGAAAATCATGTCGCTTTTTTCAACCGGTGCAAAACCGTAATTGGAGCCGTCAAATCCAATGCCGCTTTTGAGTGTGTCTTCGGTGAAACGGTCTATGGGCATCGTCAAGTGCCTCCAGCGCCCATTAATATCGACCATCATAAAATCTACCATCTTAACGTCGTTTTTTTCACAAAACGCCTTTGCTTCAATTAGGTTTTTAAACATGCATGCCTCCATATAAAAATTATTTACCATTTTTTGGAATAATAGCAAAAATATGATATAATTGCAAGTAGGTACTCAAGTCCCTTGCGTTCGGACGGCTGTTTATGTGCCCCTACCGCTCAGTGGCGCATTCATGCGCCAATTCGCGGCCGCTCCACCGTCCTTGGTTTCGCTTACGGGGCACATAAACACCCATCCTCACAGGGACTTATTGCAGATATAAATGCAGCATTAAAACTCAATGCCTTTTCTCGCGGCGACTCCCGTGTCGAAAGGATGTCTGTGCTTTACCATTTCAGTGACGTAATCCGCCGCCTCAAGAATACGGGCTTCCGGCTTGTGGCCCGTGACGACAAGCTCCAGGGACTCCGGCTTGTCGCGGAGCAGACCCTCAAAAAGCTCATCGTCAAGCACGCCGAGCTGATGCGCGTCGATAGCTTCGTCGAGTATCAGCAGGTCGCACTGTCCCTGCCGCTGAAGATCAATGGCTTTTCTAAGGTTTTCGTCGTGTATGGCTTTTGTTTCGGCCTTTTCACCGCTGCTCATATTAAAGACAAATACGCCGCCTGACGCTTTGCCGCGGAAGACGGTTATATTTGGCAAAAGCGCAAGCTGGCCTAGCTCGCCGCACTTCCAATCCTTCAAGAATTGGACGATGACGACCTTTTTCCCATGACCGGACGCGCGCAGCGCAAGGCCCAAGGCGGCGCTTGTTTTCCCTTTTCCATTGCCGTAATAAATATGCGTAAGACCTTTATCAGACATGTTGATCACCTTTCCAATGCTAACAGGTTGCGGCAGACTTAGCCCCCTTCGCGCACGAAGGGGGTGGCGCGAAGCGCCGGGGGTTGTCCTCTGGTGCCGGCTTTTGGGGAACAACCCCCGCC
>Ga0099364_10005100_pt1 | contig 19623 bp, 16 predicted proteins | sample TergutTh196P3_FD_73070 | JGI IMG/M metagenome (GOLD analysis project Ga0099364, IMG submission 73070) | Microcerotermes parvus P3 segment gut microbial communities from Pointe-Noire, Republic of the Congo - Th196 P3 | ecosystem: Host-associated > Arthropoda: Insects > Digestive system > Gut ... | reverse complement strand
CATTAGGGACCAAGTGCCGAAGATGAACTCTGCGATTGGGACTAAGTCGTAACAAGGTAGCCGTAGGGGAACCTGCGGCTGGATCACCTCCTTTCTAAGGATATTTAGATACGCTTGCAATCGGTAACGAATGCAAGAATAAAAAATATGGAGACTTTCCTCATTGCCTGCTGTTTTGCATCGCCTGTTTTTTCTCTTTGTTCCGTTTGCGCTCTTTGTCCGCACCGTTCCCACAATGTGATTCGGCTTCCGCCGGAATGACGGATATGCGGCGACCGCACAAGGTAGGCAGTCGACCGCCGGGCGACTGCGTCGGCGATAGCCGACCGGAAGGCTCTATATGCGGAGTACCGCAGTTGCCGCCCGGCGGTTGGCAACCTACCCGGCACATTGTCATTCCGGCGCAAGCCGGAATCCAGACATTGCGTGTGATAGCGGTTCCGCTGGATTTCGACTTTCGCCGGAATGACGGATATAGCGGGCGATCATACAAGGTAAGCAGCCAAAGGGTAGGCAGTCGACCGCCTGGCGGCTGCGTCGGCGCAGCCGACCAGAAGGCTCTATATGCGGAGTACCGCAGTTGCCGCCCGGCGGTCGGCAACCTACCTTTTGATAGCGGTTCCTCTGGATCCCGGCTCATGCCGGAATGACGGTGAGAATGCCGAAGAGGCGATGTAGTCGCCGGCCTTGCCTACACGGACTACGTGGACCTACACGGCGGCTTCGCCAGACTCGCCTTCCGCAACGGGAGCAGACTCCGATGCAGGTTCAGGTGCCGATGCAGCCTCTTCCGCCGGCGCTGCTGCGACGGCTTCGGGCTCTTGTGCAGGCTCTTCAGAGACAGGCTCTTCGATTACTTGAGCCTCTTTTTTCTTGCGGACGACCGGTTCCATTTTCGGCAAATCGGTCGGTACGAGCGGCTGACGACGCTTGACGGCCAGCCGTTCGAGAGCGGTTTTTTGCTGCTCTAAATGCGTTCCGTCGGTTCCGTATTTTTTGATGAGTACGGCAACTTTATCCGAAGGCTGCGCACCAACACCGAGCCAATAATCGATTCGATCGCCCTTGAGGACGGCTCGGGCATCAGTTTCGGAAACCATCGGATCGTAATATCCGACTTCTTCGAGCACTCTTCCGTCTCTTGGGGTTCTTGCATCGGTTACACAGACGCGGAAAAACGGCCGATGCCGTCGTCCGAACATTTTCATTCTAATTCTTACTGCCAACGCTTGGTTCTCCTGGGTCTATATTCATTATTCCGAAACCGTTCTGCCGTTATTTTATCGAAATCGGACGCTCTGTCAAGTGCTCGCGAAGGGCCAGGTAGGTTGCCACCAGGGCAACTGCAAGTTTCGCAACAGGTAGGTTGCCGACCGCCGGGCGGCAACTGCGGTACTCCGCATTTTGAGCCTCCCAGTCGGCTACGCCGACGCAGCCGCCCGGCGGTCGGCTGCCTACCTTTTGCTGCCTACTTTTCGCTGCCCGGCTGCCTACCTTGTTGGCATCTTAAAGAACGATTCGAGTGCCGCAATGACCTCGTCGGGCGCATCTTCCAAGACGAGATGGTGCGCCCTTTCTACCCGGTAAACCTCCGCTTCGGGAAAAAATTGCAAAAACTGTTTGAGAAACTCCGGCGAAAAACACCAATCCAACATTCCCCAAATCAAACATACGCGGTGTTCCCGAAATCGAGGAAGCGATTCCTCGATTTTGAGCAGCGTCTCATAACTCGGATGCTTCGGCGATAACGGAATGTCCTGCACGAATCGATATACCGCCAGCCGATTGTTCCAAGAGTTGTACGGAGCCAAATATGCCCGGCGAACCTCCGGCGTGAGATTTTTGCGGTTGGCCGAAGCCATCGCAAGCGTTCCGCGTGCGAAAAGATTGAGTCCCTGGATGGCCAGCCGACCAAAAATCGGCAATCGGCATAGCCGAATCCGCAAAGGACAATTCGGACTGCGAAAAGCGGCCGTATTCAGAAAGACGAATTGCTTAAAGCGTTCCGGCAAGCGTGTTGCGGCCCCCATCCCGACGGCACCGCCCCAATCGTGTGCGATGAGCGTGATGTTTTTCAGGTCGAGGTGCTCGATGAGATGTACGAGATCGTCGATGCGTCGCTGGAGCGTGAAGGGATATTCGTCTTCATCGGGTTTGTCGGAGAGGCCGCATCCGATATGGTCGAGGGCAACGCAGCGGAATCGGTCGGCAAAGTGTGTGATTAGATTTCGCCACAGGTAGGACCAGGTTGGATTGCCGTGAACCATGAGCAGGGGGCTTTGGTTTTCGGGAACATCAACGCCGGGAACATTGGCGTTGGGTTCATTGACGTAATGGCATCGCAGGCCATCGGGCAGCGTCAGGTAATGCGAAGCGAAAGAGTAACCGAGATGGGACGTCATTGGGTAGGATTATACCATAAGATTGTAGCATAAATGAGAGCATACTCAAATTGATAAGGATCTGTCATTCCGGCGAGAGCTGGAACCCGGGGGCTAACGCCCCCGGCTCGTGCGTTTGCGCCTCCGACTCTTGCGCGATGTCCCCCGGCTCCGTTGCCCGCTACCGCTTGGCACGCAGTTTACGCTGCAATTCCAATAACTGCTGCGTCTTCTCCTCGTCCGATAACTCCCCACTGCGAAGCAACGTCAACTCCACACGACGCTTGCGGTCCGATTCCCGATTCTCAAACGCTAATAATATCTCCAATACCAACTTCGATTTCAATTCCTTAAAGTCCGAACGAAGCGAAAGAACTGAAACACAATCCGATTCCCGCTCGCCCGCATCCCGAAAAAACTTGTCCCGAGCAGAATGCTCCAACTCAATCAAATAATTCTTCATCCGAATATCATCAAATGCCGTCATCAAATTGTCAAACGTTGCCGGCTTCTCCTGACGCTCTATCAAATCACTGCACTGATCATAAATCAACCGCGTAACCGGCGAACGAAGATGCTCCGGCAAAACCTGTTCCCAAAAAGCATAAATCGCCGTCGGGTCCATAAGCCAAAGTTCAAGCATATTCCGCTCCAGCATATCCGGCAACTGCTCCTTACTCCATCGCTCCGGTTGCTGCTCTTCGTGATTCGTCCGGCTTTCATCATCCGCTGCCGTCTGCCGTTTGCTGACCGACGCCTGCTTTTCCCGCAACCGGCGGCGAACAACATCTTCCGGCATTCGGAAACGAACGCACAAACTTTGCATCGTCTTCTCAATGCGAAGCCGAATCGGGTCATCCGGCGACGTCCCCTTAAGCGGAGCATGAGCGATAATGTTAAGAATCGCATCCAACGCATTGCTCGAGCCGATAATATCGTTCTGCAAATCCACACCGCGGGTCTTTGCCCGAAAGACATGCTCCAACGCATCGACCGTTTCGGTTTTGAGCAACATATCCAAAGCTTCCGCTCCGTGCTGTTCCAAAAAATCGCAGGGGTCTAAACCTTCCGGCAACGTCAAAACGGCCATATCGGCACCCTGCGCGATGAAATCAATCAGCACTTGATTGCTTTCGGCTTTCGCCTGACCGGCTTTGTCGCCGTCGAGCATCAGGATAATTTTTTCCGCTCCCATCCGGGCAAGCAATTTGATATGTGCGGGCCCCAGGGCGGTCCCGAGCACGGCAACCGCTTCGCCGAAGCCGAATTGATGGGCGACAATGCAGTCGGTATAACCTTCCATAATCAACGCCCGGCGGGTTTCCTTGATGCGTTGCTTGGCCGTATCGAGGCCGTATAGCACTTTGTGCTTGGAAAAAAGCGTCGTTTCCGGCGAATTCAAGTATTTTCGGTCTTTGTGCCAGGGATCGTGACTCAGCGGCGAGTCGGGAACGAGCCGACCGCCGAATGCAACGGTTCGGCCTTGCTCATCCCGAATGGGGAAAACCAGCCGACCGCGAAAAAAGTCGAATCGGCCTGCGGAAGTCTGCGTCATGAGGTTGCCCGACTCTGTTTTCGGCTGCCGGAAGTTGCCGATAATTTCCAGCATTTTGAGGCGTTCGCCCGTGTTTTGACCCTTGTTTTGCCCCTTGTGTTGGACCTGGTTGGCGAGCCAATTTCGGTCGATGGGAGCGTAGCCAATTTTGAATTTCTTGATGGCGTCGATGTTGATGGCCCGTTTTTCCAGGTAATCTCGGACGACGGCGGCTTCATTGGAATTGAGGAGGGTTTCGTGATAGATATTGGCGGTCCAATCGGCCGTTTGGAAGAGGTGTTTTCGGGTAATTTCCGTGTTTCCGTCTTCGGCGGTATCCTGATTTTTGGCGAATTTGGGCAGGGCAATTCCTGCTCGGTCGGCGAGGAGTTCGAGAGCATCGCGGAAGTCGGTATTTTCGATTTTCATGACGAAGGCGAAGACATCGCCTCCGACGTCGCAGACCCAGCATTTGAAGGTTTGCCGTTCGGGATTGATTTGGAGGCTTGGTCGGGTATCATCGTGCCAGGGACATTTTCCGACGTAGTTTCTACCGGAGCGTTTAAGGGGGATGTAATGTCCGACGAGTTCGACGATGTCGGTCGCATCGCGAATTCGTTCTTTAAGGGCATTTTGATCGTAGGAGTGTGCCACGGTAGGATACAGTGTAGCGAAAACTCCGTGCTGGTCAAGGGTCGAAATGTTGCACAAGAGCCGGGGGCCAATTTTTCCCATTTCGGCAGTTTTCGGGTTACAAATTCCTCCGTTTTATGGTAAAATACCGGAGGGACGGTTTGTCCCAACCTGACAGGAAGTACCGAATTGAGGAGTACGATGGATACGAAACGAGCCTTTACCTTGATAGAGATTTTAACGGTTGTCGTTATCATCAGCATTTTGGTTGCCATTGTAACAGTAGCGGTTGCCGCCGCGATGCGAAGTGCCCACGTCGCTCGAATTTCCGTGCAAATGAGCCAAATTGAAATGGCACTCGACCGCTATAAAAGCGAAATCGGCGAATATCCGCCCGATTTGTTCGACGATGAGGCACTCGTCAGACACGTCAAAAAACGCTGGCCAAGGTTAGACCTGTTCAGATTGCAGGCATTGCTGGATACGACTTGGAGGTTGGACGCCCCGTCGCACGAAATAAGAATGCAAGCGCAGGCCGGGCTCATCAGATACGCAATCAGTATCGGCTACGGCGTCATTAAAGATCAGAACGGTATTGATAGGGATATCAATCTTCGAGGCGTAGACGAGTCTCCTTTTTCACCGACGGGAGCCCTCGCATTGTGGCTGGGCGGATTTCCCAATTCCGACGGGAAACTTTCGGGCTTTTATGCAGACCCCGAAAATCCCTTTACGGCCGGTGGGCCGCTTGATAACAAAGTGTTTATCAACTTGGAGTTGGGAAAAAATGTTCGTCTTATAGACTACGGAGCGGCGAACATCGTGCCCGTCGTCGGGACGGAAATTCGGAACCGTTTTGTCCCTATTATCTATTTCAGCGGTCGGGACGGCGGCGGACCAAATGCTTACAATATGGTGCAACGATTTGCGTTTCGGGACTTTGGTTTGTGTGTCCCGTATGCAGAATTAGACAACAATCCAGACAATATAAAATGGCACAATCCGGCAACGTATCAACTGATTCATCCCGGTTTGGATGGGATTTTTGGCGATGCGGACGCCGCGTACCTTCGATTTACGGCATCGGGCAGTGGAATCCGTGAAGCCGACTTGGATAACCTAACCAACTTTTCGGATTATAAGGAGTTGAAGAGTATATTACCGTAGGGGGTTCGCCGCCCCGCCTTGCGAGGCGAAATAACCCTGATTTTCGGGAGGAATCGCAATGACACCACAATTACAAGAAGCACTAGACGCACTGTCAAAGGACGAATTGATCGAATTGCGGAAGCGATTAAGAGCATCCATGCCCAAAGAGCAAATTATTGCCCGTATGAACGGGGAGGAAGGGATGCCCCAAGATGAATACGACAGATTTGTCTATTCGCAACTGGAATTATACAAGCAGGAACGAGCACAGAAAATGCAAAAGCCAGCAGAATGTTCATAGAATCAGAGCCCGTATCGCAAGAAAGCGACAATGCGGGCTCCGTTGTAAATTATAAATACCACACCATGCACCATCATCGTCAACAATTACGGTTTCCAGCCCGTCGGCAAGCGTTTACGCTCGTCGAACTGCTCGTGGTGTGCGCCATCATTCTCGTGCTGGCCCTGCTGACACTCGCCGCCGTCAATATAGTCGCCCAATCCACCAAAGTCGCGAAAACACGCGCAACGCTCCTAAAACTCGATACGGCCATGCAGCAGATTTTCGAAACCTACGAAAATAAGTTCGCCCGAATCAAAAGCCAAGTCGAAGACCAATTTCCCGATGCAAGCGAAGAATATCAGCAACGACTCACCGCACATTTCATCCGCGACCTGATGCGGATGGAAATGCCGCAAACTTGGACCGAAGTGCGAGGGCCCATCGGCATTGAAGGCGTAGAGCATTTCGGCCAGACTCCGTTATGGGAATACTATTGGCGGGAATACGAGTATGCACGAAGCCAAGGCGGAGTTCCCAGTCGGGCGGCACTGTTTTTTTTGATTATCCAAAACCTGAATCCCGAAGCCCTCGAGGCGTTTCACAGCAGCGAAGTTGTCCGAAACGATACTGGAATGCTCGAATTCGTCGACGCTTGGGGGAATCCGATTCAGTTTTTGCGTTGGGCACCGGCCTTGACCGACAGCGATTTGCAGCAAAATGTGGTGAAACTTGCGGGGCACACGCCCGTTGATCACACCAGTAATCGGCAGTGGTGGCGGAGCGGAGCCCCTGAACTGTTCGCCGCAATGAGCACGGCAACGAACAACCATCCCGACCCGACGGACGAACGGGAAGAGAGTATCGGCTGGTTTTTGTATCCGCTGATTTATTCCGCCGGGCCCGACGGCGAAATTGGGTTCGACGCCGGCGATGATTGGGAAACGGCGGCCGTCGGAGACGAGGATATTCTCGATCCTTTTTTCCTGCCGTTCGGCATGCCGGACGGGACCGGACGGCATTTTGATAATATCCATAATCATCAATGGTATCGCTAGGGGGAAGGAGATAGAAGACAGGAGTTAGGAGACAGAAGTAGGAGTTAGCGGGAGAAAGTCCATGCGAAATTGTCAACAAATCCATTCCTCACGGGGAATGACGCTGGTCGAGTTGTTAGTAGTCATGACCATTATGGTATTGCTGCTGGCGGTGAGCGTGCCGATTCTCCGTCCGATGCTGGAATCGCAAAAAACGCATAATGCCGCCCAAGTGTTGGCCGGTGCCTTTCGCCAAACCCGAGCGAAAGCGATGGAAACCGGTGAAAGTTACGGCGTTCGGATCATCCCCTTTGCGACGGCACCGACCGCCGCCGTCGAACTGCGGCTGCATAGGAAAACCGTCGTGCGGTATCGAAATCCTGAAAATATCCGGGTTTGGGTTGAGGATGGCGTAATTGTGCCGTACTATTATTACAATCCGAACAATCAGCCGGTCAGTGAATTTGACCCTTGGCATCGTACTGATTGGCAAGATGACGCTCTGCCGACTCCCGCGTTGAATCGGGAATTTCGGCGGGCAAAAGAACATTTTGAAGACGGTGCCGATAAGGCGGGATTGATTGCATTTGACGTCGGCACGCCGTTTAATTTCGCGAGGAGCAATGGCGATTATGTCCTGCTGGATGATGACGGCGAGGTGTTTCCGCTGGCGCGTTTTCCTGATCACGGCGAAGAGCCGTCGAAATACGGGATTTTTATGCCGGAAGAAGGGCGGTTCGCTTCCGCGTGGCTTCCGCCGACGGTGATGCCGTTCGGGACGATTGTTGACCTCGCCTTTTCCGGCGGGGAAACGGAAAATTTTTATAGCGATGCCGATGATGAAGTATCGAACAATGTGCCTGCACAGTTTTCGGCGGGAGATGAAATTATTGTTTCCTTTTCGCCGGCGGGACACGTCGATTTTGTTTATATCAACGGTAGCCCGATCAAGGTCAACGAAATGCTGTATTTTTGCGTCGGCGATTGGGATCGGCAACTTGATTCGTTCGGCCATATTTTGGCGGAGGATGGCCGATCGAACCTGGAAATGCCGGCGACGTATTGGATAACGCTTCATCCCAAGACGGGCACGGTACGCATTGCGGTCAACGCTCCGATTCGGGAGAGCGAAAATGCACTCCGCGATGCAAGACGATTTGCACGCGAACACTTTTTTGATAGATAGCCTTACGGGCTCTAGACTGTAGGCTTTAGGTTGTAGGAATAATGTCTACAGCCTAAAGTCTATGGCCTATTGCCTACAGCCTAACCATGCGAACACAACACCCCCGACACGGCATTTCGCTGCTTGAAGTATTAGCGGCGATATTTGTCCTTTCCATCGGCTTGCTCGGCGTACTGGCCGTGATCCCTTTCGGTGCGTTTCAGGTTTCCAAAGCGAATCATGCGGAATACGCTTCCAATATGCTTGCCAATGCCGCCGAGGAAATTGCTGTCCGCCAAATGCTCGACCAGGTGCCGACGAATAATCCTGCAACTTTTGTTTGGGTGGAACCTTACCAAAGAGAGCCCGTTGACCAACTGCCGATTGCGTTTGCCTCCATCGAAAATTGGACGGAAATGATGCGGGGCCAGGATGATTTGCTGTATACGGCTCACGGCGACCGGCGGCCTGATTTTCCTGCCGACAAAGTGCAAAGTTCGGGCAAGTATACTTGGTTTTTTACGTTCCAGCCGACGGGAGCGGATGGGAATGTGAGCGTTGATGTGCTTGCTTGTTATAATCGGGTGCCGACCGATGATGCGTGGTTGGAACCTGGCCGATACCACTCGGCCTTGGGCGGCGGAACATTCATTTTTTACAATCCGCCGGACAAATTAGCGGAACGGCTATCGCAGACGAAGTATGTATTGGCCACTTGGACTCGACCATCGGGACTTGCTGGAGCGTGGTGTCGGATCGTGTTTTTGGACAATTCGCGGCCGGCCAACCCGAGCATTGTGGTTACGGGCGATTTGCCGACGGGCGAGGGCGATTACGATAATATGCAGGTGTACATCCCCAACGGCGTGCTGTATTGGAAGAATACCGTTGTGAGGAGGTAGGGATTGCGGGCCGTTTCGATTGCGGCATAGCAACGTTGTGATACAATTATAGCGTGAAAGTCAAACCGGGCAATGTTTTCGATGCTTTTACCAAACAGATGTTTGGCCGTGTTGTAGTGTTTGCTGATTTTTTGGCCCACTATGCCGACCCGATGTTTGTGGATGAAATTGATTTGAACAAAATCAAACCCGCACCGACGCATTATATCGGTAAGGACGGCAGCGAGCGGATTGCGGATTTGATTTTCCAATGTCCGTTGAAGGGCGGCGGCAATTTGATGGCAGTGATTGTGTTCGAGCATCAAAGCGGAAACTTGAAAAAGGTGCCTAATAAATTGCTCAAGTACATCAGTGCGATTTGGGATGCAGAAACAAAGGAAGGCAAAAAAGTCCTATCGGCACCGTACTTTATCGTGTTGCGGACGGCCAGGAAACCGTATCGGAAGGCGTTTCCGAAAATGTCGGATTCGTTGCCGAAAAGACGCGATGGTAAACCGCTGGGTAAGTTGGTGGAAATCGAATACGATGTGGTTGACCTGCCTGCTTGGGATTTTCATGAACTTGTAGGCGGTACGGTATTGCGGTTGGCCTTGGGCATTTTGCACAAAATGACCGGCGGGGCCGAAGACGAGTTTCCTGAAGCGTTGTTACCGCTCCGGGAAATTTCGGATAGCGGGCAGAAAATAGAATTGACGCAAGAATTGCTGCTGTTTGTGGGCAAGGCGTTGTCTGCTCATAATCGCCGATTAGAGGAGGCAGCCGTAGGTGAAGCGTTAAAGCCAATTTTTCAAGACAAGGAGAAAACAATGATTAAGAGTTTTTTTGAAGAGCGAGAAGATATAGCCGAAGCCAGGGGCGAAGCCAAGGGGAAAACCGAGGGAAAAACCGAAGCGGTTTTGACGTGCCTGCGGGCAAGATTTCACCGCATACCGAAAGGAACCGAAAAAGTCATTCTTCAAATGAAAGACCCGACGGCACTGGATTCCTGGATTGCACATGCCGCAACCTGTCAATCCATAGATGAATTTGCCAAGGCCTTAAAGTAAAAAGGAGTTCGGTGATAGAATGTAATCGCAGTGAACACATTCTGCTTCCCGACTCCTTTATAGGAGACAAGTTATGCACTCAACAACAAACAACCGAAACGGAGTCACGCTTTTAATCGTGCTGGCGATGATGATTATGTTTGCTATGCTCATCACGGCATTCATGGTAACAGTATCACAAAATCGCCGTGCAGCCGAAGCCAATGCGTACCGACTTATCGGCAGGTCCAATCTCGGTCCGCTGAGCGGACAAAGAATTGTCGTCGGTACTGACGACGCAAACCTCGAACAAGCCTTCCGCTTACTCCTGTCCGGCGATGCGGAATTGCGCACCATCGTCAGTCCGTACAGTATTTTGGAAAACCTTTATGGAAATCCGCAAGGCGAACCCTTTACCGGTACTTTCGAAGACAACCCGTTTGCACTTCGCCCGAATATCCTTGCACCCAATATCGACGGAATCCAAGAATATAAAGAATTCCTGCAAGAATATGATGTGCGATTGAATCCGCCCTACACTTTTCCAGACCACACGAGCATGTTTTTGGCCTGGAACGATGTCCGAAGCGACGGCTGGGCCGTAGGCATTACGCCCTCGTTTCACCGTCCCCATCTCGTTCCCGACTGGGATGGAACGACTCTTGATGAATACCAAAAAAATGAGTTGCGAAAATACGTTTTGCGTCCGTTGCCGACGGATCATCCCAACTTTACCGGCAGCAATACGCCGAATCCCCAGGAAAACAATCTGACACGCTGGCTACGCGAAGGCCCCTGGGATGTCGATAATGACGGCGATGGCGTGCCCGACGGAATTTGGCTCGATGTCGGTTTGGAACCGCAATTCGATGACACGTCGCAAACTTGGTACAAACCGCTCATCTCCTATTACATCATTGATTTGGATGGACGCGTCAACGTCAACACGCTCGGCAACCTCGCACAGTACGGCGTGCAAAATGACGGCAGCCCCAGGGGGATGGGTTTAGGTGCGGCGGAACTATTGTCCGACTTGATCCTCGAGGCCGTGTTGTTGGAACGATACGGCGATGATCAACAGCCGGGAAATGAAGTCAATAATCTGCTGGAAGACAACGGAATCAATCTCGATGCGTATACTCGCGGCGGCGTGCGGACGGATTGGTTCGGCACGACGCCGATTGCATTCGATGAATTGGGCAACCGGATTCCGCCGACGCTTACCGAAAGCGATATGCCTATCCCGTATTTGATGAGTCCCTATCCGAATATCAACAGCGGCGACAATCCGTTTGATACGGCGGACTTGGAATCGCTGATTCGGTCGGTATTGGATGCGGATTACGATACATTGCCCCGGCGTTTGCGTCGGGCACTGGGCAATCCTTATCCCCAACAGTTAGGGATCGCCATGCCGGCACTGCGTTATGGATTAACGACACGGAGCAGCGATATTCCCCTTGCCAGCCCGCTTGAGGCGGTTGCCCAATCGGTTTGGCATCTTTTGCCGGAGGAAATCCAGCGGGGCGAAAAGGTTAATTTGAATCGGCTCACACTGTCGCCGAATTGGGCCGTCCACTGGAATCCCGATGCAACTCCCGCCGAGCGAAATGCTCTGCTCCGGGAAAAAGTTCGCTTCGCCCAGGAGATATTTTATCTGCTCCGCGTCGTGTTGCGTGAGGAAATTGATACTCCCGAAGCCTTGGAACGCTTGGCTCAATGGTCGGTGAATCTCGTTGATTTTATGGATCCCGATGATGTGATGACGCCGTTTATCTTTCATACCGATTATTTGAGCATTGTGCCGTTTGACAATGCCAGCCTGATTTCCGACTTGCTTGCGGGCAATTTGGTATTGCCCAATAACTGCGAGTTGATTTGGGGTTTGGAAAAACCGGAAGTCGTGATTACGGAAACATTGGCCGTCCATGACCGCAGGGTGAGTATGGGCTATTCGGGCGGGCCGGTGCGTCGCCAGGAAGGAATGCCCGAAGGGTCGCTCTTCGTTGAACTTTATCGGCAAGGGAATCCGCACCGCGATTATTCCGCAAGTCGTCTCGTGGATGACGAGCGAAGGTTAGACCTTGGCAGGCAAGTCGGCACGGCACCGCAATTCGATTATGTTTGGCGGCTTGCCATCGGCGAAGCGGCAAAAACCGCTGCCGGACAGTTTACATGGAATGTGGATAATGTTCCGAGCCGGAATGCCCTCCGGCAACTGTTGACGTCCGAAAACGGAGTGAGGTCTCCGCAGTTTTACCAATGGCACTATGCCAATCCCACGGCTGAAGGTGCGGCGGAATATCGGCCCGAATTGGGATTGCCGGAACGATTCGTCTGGTTCGGCCAACTCGTTCCGCAGCCGCCGGCACCGATCCCGCCGGTATTTAATCCGAATATCCAGGAAGAGACCAATCGCCGTTCGTTCATCGATCACGACAATCGTGCGGCTGACTATTTTCTGATTCCGCCAGGGGGAACCTTCATCATCGCTCCGCGCGACATCACGTATCTTGGCCAGTTCGGCGAAGCATCTGCTTCCTCGATTGACTTATCCCCATTTGAGTACAAGATGTTTGCCCAAATTGGCCCTTATCCTGCGGGCGACAATCGCCATACGGCTTTTTCGGCATCCGAGCCGTTGCCTGGAGTTGGTTTGGCCAGCGGGTATTCTCTCATTCAAGGAAGCCAAACATACACAAGCCCTAATCCGCTTGATGACGGAGCCAACGGCACCATTCCCTTCCAACTCGGGACGATCCCGGCCTTCAAGACGATCTGCCTGCAACGGCTTGCGGACCCGAACCGGCCGCACCATCCGGTGGGCAATCCGTACATTACGGTCGATTGGACCATGATTGACCTGCAAGTCATCAATACCGGTGATGGAGCAGAAAATGAAATTGGCCTGTTTCCTGATACGCCGAATGATCCCGATTCTCGCTTTGCCTCCCGGGATTGGATTGCCCGGCAAGGGAACCCCGAAACGAGATTAGGCCTCGCCAACATTTGGGACAGAACGCTCACGGACACCGAACGGAGTGATGCGAAAGCCGGATTGCCAACCAGCGGCACTGCGGAAAATCCCGTTCATACGCTGGGAAATGTCGATTTCGATCGCGACATCCTGCATTTTCCCTGGAATGACGCTCCGCTGATGAATACGGGCGAGTTAATGCTCGTTCCTACTTCGGCGCCGGGAAGATTCGGTGTGGAATTTCACGATTCGGGAGCAGAGCAATTCTTTGGAAATACGCCGCGATTTAGTTACAACGGCAACGGGCCCTATTACGATTGGAGCAGTGAGACGATGCAGCGAGTCTTCGATTATGTGCAGGTTCCTTCACGATTTTCCGGGACGAAATTACCCCAAACGGCGACGGGACAATGGACGTTCCGCGAGCCGGGCAAGGTGAATCTCAACACGCTCACCGAGACGGCCTGGGAAGCGTTGGGGAGCGGCAGGGCTAACTTTCCGCTTTATGAAACGTTCAGCGACTATCGTCAGAGGATGATCCAGGAATCGGCCGGGCCGATCCGCTCGCCGTTGGCAGCGTTGTTTGCCTTGGATTTGGTCGACAATAATGCGGACAATCCTTACTCGGCATTGGAAAATGTGATGCGGCTATCGGATGTTACGACGACGCGTTCTAATGTGTTTGCCGTGTGGATTACGGTCGGTTACTTCGAGGTAGAGCACTTTGCCGACTATGAAGCCTTGCAGGAGGAGCATCCCGAGTTGACGCATATTGACAGCGAGGAGATGTTTGATGCGGTTTATCCTGACGGCTATGTTTTGGGCACTGAAGTCGGCCATCGCGACGGCACGCATCGCCGTCATCGTGCTTTTTATTTGATTGACCGAAGTTTCCCCGTCGATTTTCGTCGGGGCGGGGCGTTGAGTTCGCAAGCCGAAGGGGAAATTGTGTTCCCGGGAAGATTGCGGGAGTGATACGGGCAACACCGGGGGCTCGAGGGCAGCCGCAAGTTTCAGATTAGTGAAGGTAGGCAGCCGACCGCCGGGCGGGTGCGTCGGCGCAGCCGACTGGAAGGCTCAATATGCGGAGTACCGCAGTTGCCGCCCGGCAACCTACCTGTTGCGAAAATGCAGTTGGCCTGCGGGGGCTCACGCCCCCCTTGCAATTCGCCTTCGTTTCGGATACACTGGGGAACGTTCTTTTTTGACAAAACTCGGAATTTCATACGACTATGAAGTGCATCGTTGTAACGCCGGAAAAAACTGCATTGACCCAGGATGCGAACTTTATTGTCTTGCCGCTCATTGATGGCGAATGCGGTATCTTGCCCAATCATGCTCCGCTTATCGCTCGGCTCGGTGCCGGCGAACTTCGCATTACAGGCACCGACGGGAAATTGACGCATTACTATGTCGAAGGCGGATTCGCCGAAGTTTTGGAAGATACCGTCGCGTTGCTGACGATGTATGCACTCCCGGCAACGGACATTGACCTGGCCGAAGCCAAAGCGGAACTAGAAAAAGAATCTGAAAATCCGGCAGATACGCCGGAACTCCTTTCCATCAAACAAGAAAAATTGTATTACAGCCGAGCACGAGTCCGCGTCGCACAAAAAATGTCCGAAAGATAATCCATCTTGCGGCGGGATGATGACTTTTTTGCCCAGAGCAATTTGAAATACGCACCAAAGACCAACATGAAGCCAGAAACGGCCTGCATCCACGCCGCTCGGGATACGTCCCATCACACCGGGGCGGTGATGGTTCCCATCTACCAATCCGCCACTTTTTCCCATCCCGGCTTCGGACAAAGCACCGGATACGACTATTCCCGAATGCAAAATCCGACGCGGGAACACGCGGAAAAACTGCTCGCCGCGCTCGAGGGCGGTGCGGGTGCCTCGGCCTTTGCCTGCGGAATGGCCGCGATCTCGACGCTTATGGAACTGTTCCAGCCCGGCGATGAAATACTCGCGACCAATGACCTGTACGGCGGCTCTATTCGGCTATTCAACACAATATCCGCTAAAAACGGTATCAAAACGCACTATGTTGATACCACAAATCTCTCCGCTGTCCAAGCCGCTATCACCGAAAAAACCAAAGCCGTCTTCATCGAAACGCCCACCAATCCCATGATGAACGTGTCGGACATTGCAGGCATGAGGGCTCTCATCGGCAACCGCAATATCTTGCTCGTCGTGGATAATACCTTTCTGACGCCGTATTTTTTCAATCCGATTTCGCTCGGAGCGGACATCGTCATCCACAGCGGAACGAAATACCTTGCAGGGCATAATGATACGCTGGCCGGCTTCTTGGTTTCTAAAACGCCGGAACTTGCCGAACGGCTGCACACATTGAAAAATACGCTCGGCAGTGTGCTTTCGCCGTTCGATGCGTTTTTGACGGTGCGTGGCATCAAGACGCTTGCCGTCCGAATGGAAAAGGCCCAGCAAAATGCGGTGCAAATTGCGGATTGGCTCAAAAAACACCCGAAAGTTACGGAAGTTTATTATGCTGGCTTGCCTGACCATCCGGCATACGCATTGTCGCAACGGCAGGCGAGGGGATTTGGGGCGATGATCAGTTTTCGGGTTGATTGTGAGGAGACGGCACAGAGGCTATTGAATCGGGTGGAATTGGTTCTTTATGCGGAGAGTTTGGGCGGAGTGGAAACGTTGCTGACGTATCCAGTAACGCAAACGCATGCCGAGGTACCGGAAGCGGAGCGATTGTCTCGGGGCATTGATGGATGTTTGCTTCGTTTGTCGGTGGGCATTGAATCGGCGGAGGACATCGTTGCCGATTTGAACCAGGCACTGTGAAACCCGGCTCCTGCGCCCGGACAAAAAAATGGTAAAATACCCTATCCCCTTTTACCCGATTCAGAATGCAACGCGTCGCCGTTACCGGATGCGGACTCGTGACTCCGCTCGGTTGCAATGTCGAATATGTATGGAACGCAATATGCCAAGGACGGTCCGGCATCCGGCGAGCAACCCTCAATAATATCACTCTCTTCCGCTCGCAAATCGTCGGGGATTGCCGCGATTTCAACACCACAGGATACATCTCCGTCCAAGAAGCCCGACGCCTGGATCGATTCGCCCAATTTGCCCTCACATCGTCAATCGATGCCGTCAAACAAGCCGGGTTAGACTTTAACCATACCGACCGAGATCGCTGTGCCGTCATCATCGGCACCGGCCAAGGCGGACTCATCGAAATCGAAACCCAATATAGCAAATTACGGGATAAAGGGCCTTCCAAACTGTCGCCCTTCGCGATTCCGCGGTGCATGCCGAACTCCGCGGCAGGGAATGTTTCGATCCATTTCAAACTGACCGGCCCTTCGTATGCCGTAACGACGGCCTGTGCCTCGTCGGTCAACGCAATTTCCGATGCCGTCCGAATGATCCGTTACGGCGAAATGGACATCGTTCTCGCCGGCGGAAGCGATGCTGCCGCGACATCACTGGGATTGGCCGGTTTTGGTGCCATGCACGCTCTATCCGAACGAAATCACGAACCGGAAAGGGCAAGCAGGCCGTTCGATAAGGAACGCGATGGTTTTGTCATCTCGGACGGGTGCGGCGTGCTGCTGTTGGAATCGTTCGACTACGCAAAAAAACGCGGGGCGGTCATTTTGGGAGAAATCCTCGGGACGGGCTTAACTTCGGATGCAACGCACGTCACGAATCCTGACGAAAACGGGATGGGTGCGGCCAAGGCGATGCAAAAAGCGATGCAGGATGCGAAAATTGTACCCGAAAAAGTTGATTACATCAATGCTCACGGGACGGCAACGTTGCTTGGCGACATTGCGGAGACGAAGGCGATCAAGCAGGCTTTTGGGCCGCATGCCCACAAGGTTGCGATTTCGAGTACAAAAAGCCAGATTGGACATCTTTTGGGCGGCAGCGGAGCGGTGGAAGCGATCTTTTGTCTGTTATCAATTCGGGACGGCATCATTCCGCCGACGATTAACTTGGAGATGCCGGATCCTGCTTGCGATTTGGATTACACGCCGCTTGTCGCTCGGGAGAGAGCGGTCGAGGTTGCGTTATCCAACAGTTTCGGTTTCGGCGGGCATAATGGCTGCATTGTCGTCGGACGGTAAGAACAGGGCCTGAGCCCCCTGCGTCTGTCTTATCGGATAGAATAGAGGCCATGAAACAACTCCATTGGCCAGGGATGCTCAACGATGTTGCTGTTCAAAAAGAAATTTCTCGACCAAATCAGACGGGGCGATAAAACGCAAACGATTCGGCTTTGGGAACACCGCCGAATGAAGGCCGGACAGCGAAGTTACATTCCCGGCGTCGGTTACATTGCCATCGTTAGCGTCGAGCCGGTTGAACTCGCCCTGCTGACGGATGAAGATGCCGTACTCGATGGTTTCGCCTCGGCGGATTTGCTGCGAAGGGAAATTCGTGCCATTTATACGGCCAGCGTGCGAAAGAAAAAGACGCCCTTCAAGGTCCGGTTTTCGGTATATCCGCCGAAGGAGCAGGAAGAGATGGCTCTAGAACGGCAACGCAAAAAAGGCGAACAAAAGCAGCCGCAAGACCGCGTTTCGCAAACGCTTGATAAACTCCTGCAAATGAGCACCGCGAAATGACAAGGTAGCCTTGTCCAGAAACCGTCATTCCGGCGAAAGCCGGAATCCAGTAGGAATCGGCATCGCACGCAATGTCTGGATCCCGGCCTGCGCCGGGATGACGATTTTGAGGGTTTCCGAACAGATCTAGCGGATGATACCCTACCGAATATCCCGATACAACGGCATGATCCGATAGGGCGTTTCCAATATCATCACCGCCAGCGATGTGCTCAACAACCTGCCGCCAACATCGCCGTACCGATCGGGAAAATGCCAACTTCCCGACTCGCAACCCCATCGGGACTGCGTCCGAATTAACAATTCCCGAACCTCGCTGTTCCACGCATCCCAATGCTCGCCGCCATAATGATGCAATGCCAACGTCGCATAATAAATGTAAAACAAATTGACCTCCCCTTCATTCAAAATCGGGCCCCAGCGGACGAGTTGCTCGATTCCGTCATCCAAAAACACATCGCCCGGCTTCCAGCCGAGATACATCCGCATCAGCAGACCCATTGCCGTACAGGATTGCGGCGAATCGCCCATTCCTCTGTTGTCCCAACGGCCCGACGGCAGATAATTGTACCGCCGACCGCCCTCCAGTTGGACCGAATCCAAAAAATCCTGGGCCGCATAGAGTACCGACTGCGATACATTCAATCCGCCAATCTTGCCGCTTTTCAGGGCCATCAACTGCCAGGCAAAAATTGAGGTATCGCCGCCGTCCCGAATGTTGCCGCGTAGCGGTTGATCCGGCCTGTAATTCCAACCGCCATATTCCGGGTCTTGGGCCGTTTCGATGATTGAAAGCGAACGCTGTGCCGCTCTGCCAAGCCGGGATGCCGGGTCTTGCTCCCGACTCATTGCGTATGCTTCGCACAAGGCGATGGCCGCAAGACCGTGAGAGTACATCCGCAACTCGTCCCGATGGATTGCCGACCCGTCGAAACCGTCGGCGGTGTCTCGCGACAAAAAGAGCAATCCCCTATCGACGTGATCACGGTAGGGATTGTTCGTTTGGTGCGTGTATCCCGCTCCGAGAAACGGGAGCAACGCCAAGGCGGTCGCGGCGGCTCGCCGGTGATGCAGGCTCGTACCGCTATGCGAACAATTTCGGCAAGAGTCGGCAAAATGCAAACTCCAACCATTGTCATGCATTTGATGGTCGGCAAGCCAGCGTAATGCGCGTTCGACGGCATCCTCGCCTGCTTGACAACTTCCGCCGCCTTGCATCGCACCTTGTCGTCCTTCGGGCGTTCGGCTATCGAATCCGCCGCCTGCAACGAATCCGCCGCTTGTCCGAACGGGTTGCGAATCGACAACGGCATGTTCGGGCTCGACGGGAGCGGTTTCTGTTTCCGGCAACACGGCCGGCGCGGCGGCGGCGGTCTCGGAGGGTTCTGTCGTTTGTTGTCTGTCGTCTGCGGCGGCATCGTTGGGCGGAGCGATGATTTCAGTTTGTTCGATACCGGGAATCTTGAAATCGCCGAGGAGGTCGATGCCGGTGAAGTCGCCGAATTTGGGGAGCATGATGAAGGACAGGACGGCCAGGATGAATGCGTGTAGGATGATGCTGAAGAGGGTGCCGGTTCCGTCTCGCGAGGTCAGGAAGAGGGCGATTCGAGCGAGGCCGATTTGCAATTTAGACGGTTGTTCGTCGTGTTCCCGAATGCTGTTCGGAAAGAGGATTTGTTGCAAGAAGAAGAGGACATCGCCGCATCGCGTCATGGAGGAGAGTGTAGCGAAATTGCGGCGATTGTACAATGGGAGTGCACGAGCCGCAGGCGTCCCGGCTTGCAAATTCCGCAAAATCCGATACAATAATCAACATATCTTGCAGCAAAGAACTTGCAATGAAACTCTTTACGTTGCAAGTGTTTATGCCTCATTCTTAATCAAATGCCCGATAACGATACAACTACGTTCACGCC
>Ga0099364_10005099_pt1 | contig 19623 bp, 19 predicted proteins | sample TergutTh196P3_FD_73070 | JGI IMG/M metagenome (GOLD analysis project Ga0099364, IMG submission 73070) | Microcerotermes parvus P3 segment gut microbial communities from Pointe-Noire, Republic of the Congo - Th196 P3 | ecosystem: Host-associated > Arthropoda: Insects > Digestive system > Gut ... | reverse complement strand
ATAGTGGTAGTAGTGTTAGCACCGTTTACTCGCTGATCACCACTTTACCAAAAACGGTGAAGGTTACGGCCCCCTTTCAACTGCCCGACGGTGTCGGTTACGTTTTCCACCGAATAAGCATTCCTGCCGAAGAGTTACATCTTCGGAACGTTAAATAGAGCGGGAACGACGAATGCTGAAAAACTTGCTCTAAACCCCCCCATTGTGTTTTTCAGTTTTCCGAGTTCAATTTTCAATTTTTTTAGAATGTACTATAAAATCCTTTGCGTTCCTTGCGTACTTTGCGGTTAAAAGAGATTTAACCGCAAAGTACGCAAAGAAAGAAACGTTCACAGAGCCCGTAACGTCAGTTAGGGAATCGTTCGGTTGATTCCCTGGCTTACGCCACGGGCGCTGTGAACACGTTTTTTTCTCTGCGTCCCTTTGCGGTTACTCCTTTTTTCAACCGTAATGAATGCAAAGTCTCCTGAATGGAAGTACCCTTTATTGCTTTACAATGTGTCAATTTGTCATCTTTATGATTCGGCTATCGAGTAAACTACCGACTTTTGTGCAGTCCAGCACTTCCAGGTCGAGTGCATTGTGCAGGTCTAGAATGTTGTCCCAGTCCCCTTCGTCGTCAAAGGTGAACTTCATATCTTCGATGTTATCCAATCCCGCCGGCAACGGGAGTTGGGCTACGCGGTAAGTATGTTTATTGTCCAGAAAAAACGTGCCGGGCATCTGGCGATGAATCGTGTCGGTTGACTCCGAGATGAGTTTTTGGAGAGCACTGGCACTGTACCATTCGGGAAACAAGCCGTAGGGGCGTTCGGCAGAAAAGATTTCGCTCATAAAGTGGTATGCGGCATAATCACAATGCTCCATTCGCCGGGAAGCACGTATAAGCCGGTCAATCAATTCCGAGTCTAGGAAGGGCCAATCCGCTCCAATCAACACACAGGACTCGGCGGAAAAATGCTCTAATGTGTCCCGAATTGCCGAGGCAGTATCTTGTGCTCGTATCGAATAGACCGGTACATCGCGAGGGCACAATTTGCGGACAAGGTCGCCGCGCTGTCCTTCTTCGGTCATAACAACGACCTGATGGAGAAGTTCCGCATCGGTCAGTTGCCGTACTACCCATTCCAAAACAGACTTGCCCTCCAAACGCCGGGCAAGATGATGCAACTGCTTGTCGGTGAGCAATGCTCCTTTGACAATACCAAGAGTATCTAACATGACCATTTCTCCATTGTTAAAAAACATGATGAAAAAAAGACGGATAACAGATCGGAAAAACAACAACGGGGAAGTCTAATCGTTATGCAGAATTCTACATTGAGTCCCCTATCCGTAAACATCCATCGGCCGTCATTATAGCAGGGTGCTTGGGGTAAAACAACCCTGCGGACGGGTTGGGTGGTAGTCATGCATAGTTGCAACAGGTTTCAAACAGTGTATAATCTGATACAGGTCAGTGCCATTGGGGCGGGGGGAGTCCCGTAAAATCACAAATTGTTGTAAAATGTCCGATACTCATGTTCTCAGTACTGAGATGATGCCCATCACGGATGCGGAGTTTCGCGCCATCCGAGATTTGGTGTATGACCGGCTGGGGATCACCCTCTCCGATCAGAAAAAAAGCATGGTCGTCGGGCGGCTCCAAAAAAAGGTTAAAGAGAATAGTTTTACGACCTTCCGGCAGTATTACGATATGCTGGTCGCCGACAGGTCGGGCAATGCCCTGAGCGAATTGGCAAATCAAATCACGACAAATCATACCTTTTTCTTTCGCGAACCGGAGCATTTTGAATTTTTCAAAAGCGAGATTCTGCCCTGGATGGTCGATGCACATCAAGCAAAACGTGACAACGACCTTCGGATTTGGTGTGCAGCGGCATCCAGCGGGGAGGAGCCCTATACGTTGATCATCACGCTTCTGGAATACTTTGGAACGCATTACAAAGACTGGAATTGCGGACTCCTTGCGACCGATATTTCGGGAAATGCGCTGCAGGCGGCCGTCAACGGAGTCTATCCCCTAGCACGCCTGCAAGGAGTCTCGCAGGCGATCCTTAGAAAGTATTTTAGAACGGTGCCGCCGGACAGTTATGCCGTGACGGATCAACTCAAAAAAGAGGTAACCTATCGGAAGTTCAACTTGATGAACAAAACGCTCCCCTTCAAGAAAAAGTTCGACTGTATCTGGTGCCGGAATGTCATGATCTATTTTGACCCTCCGACAAAACATGAACTCGTTAACCGTATGTACGACGCAACGGTCAACGGCGGATACCTATTGATCGGCCATTCTGAAACACTCGACCGCGGTCAGACGAAGTGGAAATACATCAAACCTGCCGTGTATCGGAAGGAGGAATAGCCGAAACTTCGGTAAGGGAAAAGCCTATGTGAGGTGCAGTTCAGTTAGGCAAGGGCTTTCTCCAAGGCGGTGGTCAGTGTGCCTGCTTGCTGGATTCCGACGAATTGCTCCACTTTTTCTCCATTTTTGAAAAGGACAAGCGTAGGAATGCTCTGAATTCCAAACCGGACGGCAATGTCTTGTGCTTTGTCGGTATCGACCTTGATAATTTTGGCTCTGCCCTCGAACTGGGGGGCGATTTGTTCGAGAATCGGCGTTTGCATTCGGCAGGGGCCGCACCAGGTTGCGAAAAAGTCCACCAATACCACACCGGATTGGGTCGCCGCATTGAAACCATCCGAACCGACTATTTGAACAAGATCACTCATTAGTATTCCTTTTTGTTGTTTTGTGAGTGTGGACGTATCGATTCCCATTCTAGCACAATTTGTGAAAAAAACGAGACTGCAGCAATCGGATGATATTTTTCCGTGTGTGTCAAAACTTTTTGTTTAGTGCTTGGATTCAAGGGATATTTCTCCATGTCCCGGCCTCAAAATGCGAAACGTTCAGAAAAATTTTACATGCCCGGGCAGTCAGGACGCCTTGAAAACCGCTTTTTTTTATGTAGAATAAGGGGTGTATTCCGGCAGACTTTCTTTGAGAATATCGCATTCGGATCAAATGGACAAATTAGAAGAAGTCAAAGCGGCCATTCCTCATCGGGAACCCTTTTTGCTCGTGGATGAAATCGTCGAATGCGATGAAACACGTATCCTTTGTAAAAAGACGTTTCATGCGGACGAACCTTTCTTTGTGGGGCACTATCCCGGCAATCCGATTGTGCCGGGTGTGTTGCAGTGCGAGGCGGCTATGCAGGCGGGAGCAATTTTACTTTCCCGAATTTTGAGGAAAGAGGAGATCGCCGGACGTTTGCCCGTCGTTGCCAAGTTGGAAAAGGTGCGGTTCAAGGAAATGGTGCGTCCCGGCGATCCTCTTCTTCTTGAAATTAAATTTCGGGATAAAGCGGCGGGAATCTATTTTCTCCACGCCAAAGTTACCGTCCGCGGCAAAACGACGGCACAACTGGATATCGCCTGTGCCTTGATAGAAAAACCGAAAGAATAGCACTCCCGTCGAATACAGCCCCGTGTCGCCCGCCTACCGATTGCCCTTATTGTGCCAAGATATACCTTACACGGAGACAAATGGGACGTTTTTTCTTTGCGAACTTTGCGTCTGGGTGTGTCAAAATTTAGTGGGTATTTTTCCTTTTCTTTGCGCCCTTTGCCTATTTCTTTGCGTCCTTTGCGGTTAAAAAAAAGATTTAACTGCAAAGGACGCAAGGGACGCAAAGACTCACAAAATAAAGAAAAATGTCCAATTTCATGCCCGTTTACACGAGTTAACTATGCCTAAAAAAAAGACATAGCCCCCAACGCTCTCTGCTTCGCGGCCAACAGGCAAAGATTCTCTATCCTGCCCATACTGACACGCTCGTAGTAAAAACTACAAAAAAGGAATTGTAATCTTTTCATTACTCTCGCAGGATGTCTGGTATTTTCTGAAATTTTTGAATAGTGCCGAAAAATTTACCAAACATTCAGCCCCTATTTACGTAGTATCTACGGGCATTTTGCGCCGCCGCCCGGTCGAAAAAAGAATCTTTTCGGCACGATTGGCACGGAATGTGATAATACTCTCTTTTAGTGAAAAGTAAACTTGTATTACTTCTAAAAAATTAGTACACTACGAAAGCGAGGTGCACCATGATCCGCATAGCCCATGAAACAGTAGGCATTGAAACGATAGCCCACGAAACGGCAGCCCAGACGACCCCATACCGACAGACCCCAAGCCGATGGGAAGGCTGGACAGATGAAGAACTTTTGCTGGAATACCGGCAGACCGGTATCCGCGAAGCATTTGAGGAACTCGTTTGCCGATACGAGAGGGAGTTGTATAACTACCTGTACCGTTGCCTCGGCAACGCCGCCAATGCCGAAGATGTTTTTCAGAAAACATTTTTGACCGTATTGGAGGAATGCGGCAAGTTCGATACCGGTCGGCAGTTTCGCCCATGGTTATATCGGATTGCTTCCAATAAGGCCAACGACTGCCATCGGGAAAAGAAGCATTTTCCCGTGCTGAGTATGGATGCCCGGCGGGGGCCTGAGGAGAATACCTACACCATCGCGGAGACGGTTGCCGGAAATGAGCCGGAACCCTTTGAAGCCCCTATGGATAGAGAAATTGCCGGCAAAGTTCGGGATGCAGTGGAAGCACTGCCGGAACAGATGCGGCAGGCGGTCTATATGGTCTATTTTCAGGGATTGACCTACCGGGAAGCCGCCGCCGCACTGGGAATCCACAGCAGTTCGCTGGCACAACGGATCACCGGCGCAGTGTCGAAATTGAACTTTATGTTGAAGAATGTAGGCTAATAACAACGAAACGCGAACGTAAAAGATAGCAACACAGACGGATGGATAGACGAGAAAAAGAACTCCTAATGGGATATTTACTCAACGCTCTGGATGATCACGAGGCAAGACACGTCGAACGTGAATTGCAGCGTGATCCCCATTTGCGTGCTGAATTGGCCATGTTGCAGCGTGAAATTGCACCGTTGGATCACCTCAGCGATTCGGTCGAACCGCCGCCGGGACTGGCACGCCGAACTTGTGCCCACATCTGGGAAACCCTTGATAAGGAAGAGCAACTTGATGCAGAAGAGAAAGATGCCGATGAGGAAAGCCGTATCCCTAATTCAGAAACTTTCATGAATTCAGCGTTTTTCTCCCCCGAATCGATGCTTCCCCCTTCGTTTTTGTTGCAAACTCCTGAGCCGGAAGAGTCGCCGCGTGAAAGTGTAGAACGTAGAGTCTCCCGATCAAGGAGAAGGAGGGAAATCGAGGATGAAGAAGATGAACCGCCCCGGCACTCCCGAATAGGACTCATCGCGTCGGTATCGGTAGGGATTGTGATTGCCTGTTTTTTGTTTCCGATGATCCGTTATGCGGAGCGGTCAACTCGGTACTACGTCACGGACACTTGGAGAACGGAAATCAACCGTCGGGTCGGGCAGTATGAACAGATTTACGGGAGTCCGGGCCATTTTCCGTCTGCGGCAGAAACGGTACCTTACAACTTGGATGCGGCGTCGAACGTTTGGCAAGAAATACGGTTAGAAGATATTACACTTTCGCCGAAAGGGTTTCTGCCCCATCTGCATCCCGATTGTATGTTCGCAGCCAAACGGGATAGCAGTCTGTTGTTTCCGCCGCCGATAGAGAACAAGAATGAGTCTCCCCTCGAGGTTCCATCCGATCATATATTGCTCCTCACACGGAAATTGGAGAGTTCGGGACATTTGACGGGACAGGAAAGTCCCGTGCGTGTGGCATCCGGCAAGACGCTTATCTTTCCCGATGAACGGATCCTTTCGCTCGTCCTGCCGGACGCGGAATAGTAAGGACGTGGAATATACCTTACACGGGGACAAATGGGACGTTTTTTCTTTGCGTCCTTTGCGTAACCCTTTGCGTCCTTTGTGGTTATCTCTTCTTTTGAACTGCAAAGGGCGCAAAGGGTGTAAAAAAATTACTGTTTTTAGAGGTTCTCCATTGTGCCCCTTCTCCCTTTTTGTTGATTTTCGATTATAATCGGGGCTGATTGGTTTGCCGCTCTGTTTTTATTCAACCTGTTTTATTTAACAACGATGCCGACGTACGAATATCATTGTGATTCTTGCTCTCACGAATTTGAAGAATTCCAATATATCAAGGATGCTCCTCTTAAAAAGTGTCCGAAGTGTAAAAAAAACAGACTTAAACGTTTGATAGGTGGCGGAGCCGCCGTCGTGTTTCGCGGGGATGGATTCTACCAAACGGACTACCGTAGCGACGCATACCGGAAGGCGGCCAAAGCGGACTCCGTTCCGAAGTCCGAACCGGCTTCCGCATGTAAAGGATGTCCCGCCTCGAATGACTGTAAAGCAAAAAGTTAAGGAAACCTCTAATAGGGTTTTCTGTATTGATGTTTAACAGGAAGCACAACGTTTTTGTCTTTGCGCAACCCTTTGCGGTAAAAGAGGCACTTACCGCTCCGGCGGGTAAAATTTCACAGAGCCCGGAGCGGTAGCTCCGGTGCTGCCGCACCGGGCTCTGTTTGTTCTTTGATAATTTTTACCGCCAACCCTGTAAGTCGCTCTGTACTACCTTCGGTACTTCCCTTGAAATTCGCTCGATATATGTCAGAATGAACGTCGAACTGTATCAACACTATGCGTAAATTACTCGACGACACACTCTCACGATTTGAAGAACTGGAACGCTCCATGTCCGATCCCGACGTGCTGGCGGACTCCTATAAAATGCAGCAAATCGCCAGAGAACACGGCACCATCGCCAAAATGGCAACGAAATACCGGCGATTCCGGCAACTCAACACTCAAATCGAAGAAGCGGCCGAACTGCTCCGCTCTCCCGATGCCGAAATGAGAGAACTCGCCGAACTGGAACTGCCCGACCTCAAAGAGGAACGGGAAGTCCTCTGGAACGAACTCCTCGATATGACCATCGGCGGTGCCGATGCGAACCGGACTAATCTTGTTATGGAAATCCGCGCCGGCACCGGCGGCGACGAGGCGGCTCTCTTTGCCCGCGACCTCTACGATATGTACAAACACTACGCCGAGTCGCAAGGTTGGAAAGTCGAAATCTTGTCCTACAATTCAACGGAACTCGGCGGTTTCAAGGAAATGATTCTCGGCATCGATGGCGAAGGTTGCTTTCGGCATCTGCAATTTGAAAGCGGTGGACATCGCGTTCAGCGTGTTCCCGAAACGGAAGCGAAGGGGCGGATTCACACTTCGGCGGCAACGGTCGCGGTGATGGCGGAACCGGAGGATGTCGAAATTGATTTGAAACCGGAAGATTACCGAAAGGACTTGTTTTGTGCCAGCGGACCCGGCGGACAGCACGTCAACAAGACGGAGTCGGCGGTACGGCTCACGCATTTTGAGTCTGGCATTGTCGTAAGTTGTCAGGACGAAAAGAGTCAACACAAAAACTTTGCGAAGGCACTTCGGGTACTCAAAACCCGGCTTTACGAAGCGAAGCGGGAAGAGGAGCAGCGGAAGCGTTCCGAAGAGCGGAAGAGCAAGATCGGCAGCGGCGACCGAAGTGAGCGGATTCGGACGTACAATTTTCCAGAGAATCGGGTAACGGATCACCGCATCGGTTTGACGTTGTACAAGTTGGATACGATTTTATCCGGCACTCTTTCGCCGGTCATTGATGGTCTTTTGGAATATGAGCGGCAGGAACTCCGCAGTGCGTTTGGGCAGTCAGAGATATGAAGGAAATACAGGCTGCTTGGACAGTCTGGTCTATTTGTTCATCGCAGTATGATACGACAGGTTTCTTTGTGCCCTTTGCGGTTAAATCTTCTTTTTTAACCGCAAAGGGCGCAAAGAAGAATATGACGTAATAACAAAAAAGCGTTTACCCACTTACAGGGTTGGCGGATAAAAATTTCACAGAGCCCGGAGCGGAAGTTCCGGTGCTGCCGCACCGGGCTCTGTTTGTTCTTTGCTTCTTTTATCCGCCAACCCTGTAATTTTGGCACACCCTATTCAGCCGGGTACAACGGGGCATCCTTGACACTCCGCCGCCGCCGGATTATACTCTCTATAAGCAACATAAAACATAACTTATAAAACATAATTGACGATGTCTCCCGAAGAAGTATTAGAAACGCCCGTTGCCGTTGATTTCACCGTTGATGTCACGGAAGTCGGTCAGGAAAACTCCCCTCTGGTTGACCAATTGTCCGAGCCGATTATCGGAAAATGGAACAGACTGGTCAGTCAAACAAACTGGGAAAAAGGGACTTTAATTCTGGATTGGCGCAACGAACTCATTGCAGCAGGATTGCCGAACACCGCCTACTCCGACGAAGCCTGGGCACGGCGGGTAGGGAATCTCTCCTCCCAGCACGTCGGCAAACTGCGGCGTGTGGCTGAGCGGTTCGCCGAAACACAGCAAAACTATCCCGGACTCTATTGGTCGCACTTCAATGTGGCTCTCGACTGGAATGATGCCGAACTCTGGCTCGAAGGAGCACTGCAAAACGGCTGGTCGGTCGCCCAAATGCGGGTGCAACGGTGGGATGCCCTCGGGGCTTCGGATGATCAGAAACCGCAAGAAGATAACATTCTGACCGCCGACTTCGATGACGATTCCTATGCCCCGCAACCCCTGCCGGACCGTATCGAGGGACGCACCGCCGTCATCGGAGCCGCCGATACCCTTGAAGGAGGGGACTCCGCTGTATCCCCCACGAATTCCGCCGCAGAACCTTCCAAAAAGAAGGAGCAGACGAAGAAGGACAAGGCAAAAAATAATGCTCTCTCCCACGGTTCCCCTGTTGCGTCCCCCGCTCTAGGAATCCCCAAGATGGGAGAACTATTGACTTCCTTGAAGGGGATTTCCGAGTTCCCTGCCGATATGGCAGATGCAATGGAACTCTTGAAGGTGGCGGTATTGAATCACAAGTTGGCCGGCTGGAAAGCCGTCTCCGCCGAACAGGTCTCCCAAGCATTGGAAACGCTGAAAATGCTCACCATCGCGGAAGATTAGACCGGACTTTTCGCATGCCGAACGTGCCCGCCGCCCGCAAGTTCCAGCGGAGTACCGCCTACACTTGCGGCTCTTTGTAAAGAGGTGAATGTTATTTTGATATACTTCCTTTGTGGTTAACACAAAGGGATTTAACCACAAAGAACACAAGGGATACAAGGAGAGATGACGATTGCTGGATCCTATTTTTTGATATTTACAAAGCACTATGGCAAAAGCCCCCATTAACATTATTGCCGAATCGTTGAATGATTCCGTGCCTTCTACCCATGCCCTTTATGCGTCGGGGGACATGTCCGGCATTCGGGAGTTGGCGAAATATCAGGACGAACAGGGTGCGGCCTACATTGATGTCAACGTCGGCAGTTATCCCGCCGATTTTTTCGTTCAGGTCATCCGTGAAGTGCAGTCGGCGGTGAAAAAGCCGCTCGCTCTGGATTCGCCCGACCCGGCACTGATTGAAGCAGGGCTGGCCGCCTATGATGAATCCGCCGGATTGCCGATACTCAATTCAATTTCGCCGCTCCGGCTCGAACTCTTTGAACTCTACAATGTGAAAAAGTTTCGACCGATTCTCCTGATTTCCGAAGGGGTTTCGGGCGCATGCCATACGGCCGACGAAACAATGGAGTCGGCGAATCTGCTTCTTTCCCGGGCAAAATCTTTGGGCATTCCCAACGAGGATTTGATTTTCGATCCGGGAGTCGCCCCCCTCGGCAGTGATGGGGAGGGGAATCTGGTCCGTCTGATGGAAACGATGCGCCGTCTCCATGCTGAACCGTCCTTTTCGGGCTGTCATGCTTCGGTCGGATTGAGCAATTTTACGGTGATGCTTCCGCCGAAACGGAAGGATGGTTCGCTGGTCAAAACTCCATTGGAGAGTGCCTTCCTTACCCGAACGATGCCGCTGGGATTGGATTATATCATCGGCTCGGTCAAAAAAAATTACGAAATATTGCCCGACGAACATCCGGCGATGCAGTGCTTCGACGACTGCGTCCGCCTCGGCGGATTCGATGCCGTCCTGCGGGTAAGGACGTTCTATAAGGAATAGACTCCCCGAAACGTCTGTTAGGGACGTTACGGGCTCTGTGAACGCGGCTCTGTGAACACTCGACTCTGTTTGTTTTTATGTAACATCTTCTCGCCCCGGCAGTCAGGCATATTGAAGATAGAGAGGTACCCTTCACCGGGTTGTTTTCCCCAGCAGTTCCAGGGCACTCGCAACGGCTTGTGCCTTGTTGACGGTTTCAAGACGTTCATTCTCCGGGATGGAGTCATAAACGATTCCCGCTCCCGCCCGTGCAGTCAATTTTTTTTCACGGATCGTTGCCGTCCGAATCGTGATCGCAAAATCGATATTGCCGCCAAATGCGATATAACCTGCGGCACCGCCGTAGGTTCCCCGGCATGTCGTTTCCTGTTCGGCAATGATTTGCATTGCCCGAACCTTCGGAGCACCGCTTAATGTTCCCGCCGGAAACGTTGCGCGGAAAAGGTCAAAGCCGTCGTAACCATCCTCCAATTCCGCCGTAACATTACTCACCAGGTGCATCACATGCGGATGCCGTTCCACGAACATCAAGTCCGTTACTTGTACCGTTCCCGTCTTGGCCACGCGTCCGAGGTCATTACGGGCGAGATCGACGAGCATCAAATGTTCCGCCTTTTCTTTGGGGTCGCGCAGCATTTCGTCGGCAAGTTCCCGGTCTTGCTGTTCCGTGGCTCCTCGTTTGCGTGTTCCTGCGATGGGGCGCAGCGTCGCAATGCGGCCCTCTAGGCGAACCATCGTTTCCGGCGAGGAAACGGCAAGCACTGTGCCGCTCAAATGCATGAAAACCAAATAGGGGGCCGGATTGGCAAACCGCAATGACCGGTAGAGCGATACGGCATCGGGCGTTTCGTCCGCCGCGAACGGCTGCGAAAAGACGCACTGGATTATGTCGCCGTCGCGGATATGTTCCTTGATAATCTCCACTTTCTGTCGGTACTCTTTTTCCGGCATCACCGGCACTAACTTCAGGGCTGTTTCCCCTTTCGACACAGCGGTATCCGACATGGCGGCATCCAGTGGCTTATCCAATTCGGCGGCAATCTTGTCGATTTCACTGACGGCACTACGGTATAGGGATATGTAGTCGCCCGATTGCTTTTGCCCCGGAAACGTTATTACGCACACGGTCAAGACCTGTTTGAGATTATCGAGAATTAAAATCGTTTTCGGAATGACAAACGCACCGAAGGGTTCGTTTTCCAGCCGGTGCGGTATCTTTTCCAAGAATGAGACCATTTCGTAGGCGAAATACCCGACGAGTCCGCCGAAGAACCGGGGGAGTTCCGGCTGTCCGCCGGTTCGGTATTCCTTCATCAGGTCGCGCAACACATCGAGCGGCTTGCCGTGATGGGGGATGGAGCGTTCAGTACCGGCACATTCCCGAACGGCCACGGTCTCTGCGTGAATTTCCACGAAGGCGTGCGCATCAATGCCGACAAAGGAGTATCGTCCCCATTTTTCGCCGCCTTCGACGCTTTCGAGGAGGAATATGCCTTCCTGTCCTTTGTAAAATCGTTGCAAGAGCGTTACGGGCGTATGCCGGTCGGCAAGAAATTGGGCGGCGACGGGAACGACGGTGTATTGTGTTGCCTGTTCGATGTATTGTTCTTGAGAGAGCATAGTAGGGGGATATGGAGGTTGCGGTGATGCAAAAAGCCGGGAGTGCCGAAACGCTCACGGCTTGCATGATTCGTTGGGAAAGTTTGCTTTCCTACGGAGGAGCCGCTCACCGGAACGGCACTGGAAGGCACCCGTACCGCCCGCGAGTTGCCTGTTGCGATAAAAAGCCGATGGCCTATCCCGCGGAATTTTATTTTATTCGGCTTGTGTCGTCAAGATGGGGGATGCCGTCCATATGCGGGCTCGGGGGGTGTTCAAATTTAGTGGGTAAACGTTTTTTTGTTATTATACTATTCTTCTTTGTGCAAAGGGCGCAAAGAAGATAGTGTAATATACCGTAAAATGTCAATGATTGCACTTTTTTCTTTGTGTCCCTTGTGCACTTTGTGGTTGATCCTTTTTTTAACCACAAAGTGCACAAGGGACACAAAGGAAAAAACATGTTCACAGAGCCCGTGGCGTAAGCCAGGGTATCGTTCGGTGATTTCCTGGCTTACGCCACGGACGCTGTGAACATAGGGACTCTGTGAACGGCGTTTACCGCAAGCGTTCAATCGCATCGCTGACCTTCAATCGAAACTCCCGCCAATCACTCATCGGAAATATCCTTTCATGCTCCCGCTGTCCAATACGGAAAGACTGCATACGCTCCTCTATCAATTTCAATCCCTCTGCGTCCCCTTTCTCCTTCGCAAGACGCTCCAACGTTATCAACCGCCGGTAGTCCGTTAATCCCTCACGCAAACGCTCAAACTCCACAGAAGGTATCAACACACCATCCGGCGAAGCATTCGCCCAAGCATAATCATCCTCCCGGCAATCCAAAGCATAATAAGGATTCCCCGCCGCTGCATTAAAATGCCAAACCAATCGGAACCTCATATCGTACTCCCGAACACACTTGTACATATAGTCCCCCATCGTCCAACGATTCGAACCATTATAAAACGCCCACGCCCCTCCCGCCTCGCGCAACAATCGAAGCGAGTCTTCACTGTGAGTATTCCAACTGACCACGTGATACGCACTGGAAAACCGCATGTGCGGGTCATCAGGATCGTTTCCTGCATAACTGCTCGCACCGGTAAAGAAGGGCGGCCCTTGCGGAAACGTCTTGTGATACGCTTCCGCATTGAGAATGCTCGGCAACATATCCCCATCGACCGGTTCGTCCGCCAAGTAATAATAGACCGGTATCCAATCGGCACTTTCGGCATGCTGCTGGATTGCTGTGTAAATCGTCTTGATGAACTCCGAGTAATCGGTCATTCCGGCGGCGTTCATTGCCGCTTCGTCAATGAAGTATTTATTGATACCCTGTATTCCCGCACCGTAATCGCAAGCCGCCATAAAACCGAGTTCCCGAAGGAGTTTCATGTCGGCATCGGTCTGCGAAAAATCGAACACCGGCTTCCCCTCATTGAAACCCCGATAAGAAAATCTCGGAATGCCCGTTACGCAGTTAAACCCGTATTCCCGAATCTTTTCGAGACTCGCCCGCTTGAGTCGTTCATAGAGCGCACGCGATGCCGTATCTTCGCGCCAGGGCATATTGACGGCATGTCCCCAAGGTCCTACGGGAATATCCGCCTCGTCGAGGGTGCCTTTGCGGACTCGACAGGTGAGCGGAATGTTGAAGTCCCGAGCATCCGCAGATAGAGTAACTCGTCCGGTATAGATACCAGCGACGGCATCTTTCGGCGTTTTGAATGTCAGTAGGAATGTCCGCGTGATACCCTGCGGCATATCGACTTCCGCACGCGGCATGAGCAGGCGAGGAGCAATCGTATAGACCGAGCCGTCCATTGTAACCCGCGACAAGCGGTACGATATGTATCCGATGTCGATTGCCTCGGCGGGAATAGTGCCTGCCGGACCTTGTAAATCGCTCACTTTTACAGACACGTTGCCCAAATCACGGAGCGGTACGAGACTGAACGTGACCGGCGTGTATTCTCCGGCAAAGGCTTCGGCGGAGAGTGCTTCTATCCGTTCTCCTTCTCGCGGTGCGTCATTGTAGTAAACGTCCTCCATGAAATCACGTTGGAAGAGGATGTACCTTCGGCTTATATCCGCCCAAGTTCGTTCCGACTGGTTGCCGGTGCCGGGATGCAGAATCCGCTTGAAGTAATTGTCGAAATAAAACCGCCGCTTCTCCGTGATGTAAGTCAGAAACGCTTCCCCTTCTTCTGCACGTTCCGCCGGATAGATAATGACCGAAGTAACGCAGCACGCCCAGTTTGCGCCGCGAAATTCCAAGAAGAGCTGCCCCCCCGTTACCTCGACGTCGAAAACTTTTTCGTCGTAGGCATCCTTTTGATATTTATCGAAGGTGTTGTCCGTCGGCAGGTCGTCCTGTTCGAGGAAACGAAAGTACCGGGCGTAAAACTTTTCTGCGTTCATCGTTTCCTGTACCACAGGAACACCATTGGCGAGGACGGTGCGTTCATGGTAAATCTGATTTTCTCCCCAAAAACCGCCGGGATGATTGAGGTTCAAGACCACGCGGTATTTTCCGTTGGGCAAATCGACTGCCACGCCGCCGGATTGGATGGCGATGCAGTCTTGATAGAGCGGTTCGGGCTGCAACATATCGAATGCCCGCCAAATTCTTGCATCTTTCAGTCCGAAGCCGCGTGCCTCCGAGTAGAGCGTTGCCGGTGTGATAGGAGTGAACCCGTCCATAACGGGACCGCTGGGGGGACCGAAGTCGAATGCCCAGAGTCCGTTGAACATCGGCGGCTTTTCGTTTCGTACCAGACGCAGGTTGCGGAATGTTGCTGCTCTTTCTCCTCCTCGGACTACAAAGACGAAGCGTGTGATTTTATCAAGAAGCAGGTTTCTTCCTGGTCGGGACTTTTCCCCGACATAGAGTTGATTCAAGGGCAGCACGAAGGTATGTTTTCCCGGCAATAGTACGGTATTGTAATTGACGCGAGTCCAGTAGCCTGTCGTTTGTGTGTCTCGGACTTCGATGGTAAAGGGAATCGGTTCGTTTCCTTCGACTTCGGTTTCAAAGAGCAGGGTATCGTAGTCCGACCAGTCGTTGGTTCCTTCCAGTGAGGCGTAACCGTCGGCGAGTCGGAGTGCGGTTCTGTCGTCGGTGAGTGTTCCGCCGTGGAATCGGGTGATGTCGATGGTGCGTTCCTGTCCCTGACAAGGGAAGCAAAGGGCTGTGAAACATAATGCCAGAACGGATAGAAAAAGGACTCGCATCATAACTTCTTTCGGGATGTCGCGACTCGGAATAGGGACATTGTATCAAAAAATGCCCTGAAAAGAGAGGTTATGCTACGACACGGCAAGAATTTACCTTTTCTCCTTCGTGTCTCCTTTGTGTCCCTTGTGCACTTTGTGGTTAATTCTTTTGAACCACAAAGTGCACAAAGAACACAAAGAAAAAAAAGTGCGATCATTGGCATTTTATGACATAATAAAACCGTTTTTCCTTGCGCAACCTTTACGCCCTTTGCGGTTAAAAAATGAGGACTTACAGCCCCGGCGGATAAAAAAGTTCACAGAGCCCGGAGCGGAAGCTCCGGTGCTGCCGCACCGGGCTCTGTTTGTTCTGTGCTCATTCTTCCCGCCAGCCCTGTAACTGCAAAGGCCGCAAAGAAAATGTCCCATTTGTCCCCGTGTGAGTGATACTCTTCAAACAGGAGCCGATGTTATTTTTTTCTTTGTGTTCCTTGTGCCCTTTGTGGTTAAATTCCTTTTAACCACAAAGTACACAAGGGACACAAAGGATTTATCAACAAAGATTTATCAACGAAAAAGGGGATATTAGTTTCTGGTGAAAACCTTACGTGTTGACAAAGTCGGACTACCATTCCTTCGCCTTAAATCCTTCCGGCGTTGGCACAATTTCTACGGCTTCGCCAGATTGCACGATGACGTACAACCCGTTTTCGAGAGCGAAGTCTTTGGCTTCGTCCGTAACGACCGCACCCGCCACCGCGCCGATGAATCGCGTGTTCGGCAGCAAATGCCTGACGTGCGGCAGAACGAATCCTTCCGCAGCAATATGATTGCGGTATTCTTCTATCTTCTTTAGGTGCTTGCGGACATCTGCCGTTTCCAACGTCGTTTTGACTTCGATGAGAATGATTATATCGCTATCGACTAGCGTCAAATCAAACTCGCCGTAGAGACCTAATTTCGTACTTGAAAAGGAACAATTTCTAACGACAGGGTGTGTGACGTTGTAGCCTAGTGCTTGAAATTTTTCGATGATTCTTTCGCCGAGCATATGTTCGATGATGTCGCCGATGCGGTTGCCGAGCCTGCCGATTGCCCTATTTGCTCTTTCGACTTCTCGTTCCGTTTTCTGTTGTAATTTTTCGTACTCTGCATAGCGTTCTTTCTTTTCGCGGGCGTACTCGGCGGCTTGCTCTTTCATCCGCCGAGCGTTTGCTTTCATCTGCCGGTCGGTTTCTTTTTGCCGACGAGCGATTCCCCGAATCATTTTCATGATACTTTCATAAGTCAACGGTTGTTCTGACATTGTTCCGCTCCTGTTGTTCGAGTGCGTCTATTGTAGCACATAATCATCCAGCCGGTACGCCGGCACAAAGAGCCGGGGACAAAGGTGTGTCCAAGTTTAGTGAGTAAACGTTTTTTTGTTATTACGTCATCTTCTTTGCGCCCTTTGCGTACTTTGCGGTTAACAAAAGGATTTAACCGCAGAGAACGCAAAGGATGCGCAAGGAGCGCAAAGTCCAATTTCATACCGTTTTCACTATAACGAACGATTCCCTGGCTTACGCCACGGGGCTGTTCATTTCCTGGCTTACGCCACGGGCTCTGTCAACAGGGCGGTATAAAACACATAATCGTTAATCTTGACGTAGTCTGCCGTCTTCTGCCGGTACAAAAGAGAAAAACTGCCCGAAATCCGCTTTGGGAGAACGAAAAGATTCAATATCCTAAAAGGGAAATGCCGAACGTGACGTTAGTAGGAATAATTTGTAATAATTTGGCAGGGATGCTACTATGTCTCCATCGAAACTAAATTCTTTGTTCACCGGACTCTTTTTCGCAATCGTCGTTGCGCTGGGAAGTTCCGTGATGGCACAGGACGGGTTGCGTCTCTTCAAGCCGTACACGCTCGAATCGTTCGGCGGCGGACGCCGCGGCAATGATGGTGTGTACAGTTCCGTTTCGGGCATCTATTGGTCCATTTCGACACCCACCGACGGATACATCGGAGCCACGACGACCAAAGGAAAGGATGAAAACCGATGGGTCTATGACGGAACATTGAATATGTTCCAGCAAAGCAACTCCGTCAAAATCAGTATGATGAGTCCCGAAACATCGCTCGCAACCCGATTTGAAGTCGGCAACCGGCGCGGTCATCACGGGTGGCTCGTCAGCGGTTATGGGAAACTCTCCCAGTCGCACCGGATGAGTTTCGATAATATGACAATGGCCGTCCGCGATGAAGGCCGGAGAGCCCTTTCTAGTGATACCGTGGGATACGTTTTGAATCCCCAGTCGAGCAACTATCCTCACGCCAGTTGGATTACCGTAACACCGCAAACGCCAGTAACTGTCGGTGCTCTTTGGGGTATCTTCGGTACCGCTCCTGATCCTGGAGATCCAACCGCAATAGACACCCGTTTTGCGGTGCCGCTTCCGGTTTACTTTTCCAATCATCCAGATAATGACGTAGACCCTGGCTATGTCAGTGTCAGTTCGACGCACATGAGTGCAGAATTGATGTACACTTACCGCACTCACCCCTTTACCTGGGGTGGGATGGAATTGATGGCCGGAGCACGGTACTGGGACTTTGAAGATAAATTTGGTTTTCTCGGGCACAATCGGGGACCGCGGGCATGGGACGAGGAGAGCAGGAGTTACATCGGTGATTACGTAACCCTGCCTGGTGACCTGACCTCGGCTGATGTCGGTAATACAGCCCTGTTTGAGATGTTAGTGAATGCGGGTGCGGAGAACCGCATTTTCGGCCCGCAAATCGGAATCAAACTGAGCCGGCACAATGCACGTTGGTCATGCGGTATGGAAGGACGGTTTACCGCCGGCATTAATGCACAGTCAATCTACACACGGGGACACGTCACGCCGAACTGGCTCATCGGCGGCGATGACGCTGCCAGTATGCCCATTGGTTTTCAGGGGGGGAACAATCAAAGTTTCGGACACAAAAAGAACACTACGGTCTTTTCTCCGATTGGAGAACTCCGTTTCACGGCAGACTGGCAGTGGACAAATGCCATCAGTTTCTTTGGTGCACTCGACGGTATGTTTGCGGGGAACATCGCCCGAGGTGTACGGGTTACCGATTATGTCATGACGGATAATGCCGTTTTCGGTCTCCGCGGCAATGACCGAAATACCACCGTGTTCGTTTACGGCGTGGAACTGGGTATCAAAATGAACCGGTAGTGCCCGCCGGTCTTTTTTAGAGGTTCCTCTAAAAATCATCATTTACATGGCTGGAGGAAAATTTTACGCAAAACAAACAGAGCCCACATCGGTAACAGAGCCCGTATCGGTAGATACGGCGTTTTCGGTCGTACGCCGGAGTTGCCGCTCCGGGCTCTGTTTGTTCTTTGCTGATTTCTCCCGCCAACCCTGTATTTTGGCCTATATCGAACATGCAACGAAACTGTACTTTGCGGTTAAGTCTTTTTTAACCGCAAAGTTCGCAAAGAATACGCAAAGTTCGCAAAGAAAAAACGTCCCATTTGTCCCTGTGTAAGGTATAAAACGGCTCAACCACAAAGAGCACAAGGGACACGAAGGAGACACGAGGGGAAAAGGTAAATTATTGCCGTGCCGCAGTCTATTTTTAGAGGTTTCCTTCATTGAGTAACCAGACGAGCAGTCCCTTCTGGGCATGCAGTCTGTTTTCGGCTTGATGCACGACACGGCTCTGCGGCGAGTCGATGACTTCGTCTATAACTTCCAGACCGCGGCGTGCGGGAAGACAATGCAAGAAGACCGCTTCGCTTCGTGCCTTGGAGAGCAATGCGTCATTCACCTGATAGGGGGCGAAAATCTGTTTACGAAACGATTCTTCGCGTTCCTGCCCCATACTGACCCAAACGTCCGTATAGACCGCGTGAGCATCCTGTACCGCCTCCGCCGGGTCGTTGGTGAGCGTAACCTCGAAGCCGGGGGCGGGGGATGTTCCGATAATCTGCTCCGCCTTTGCCGGGTCAAATTGAAACGGCTCCGGTGCCGCTATTGACATTTTAATTCCCAATTTTGCGGAGGCGCGGAGCAAACTCGCCGCCACATTATTGGCATCGCCGACCCACGCAAGTTTAATGCCTTGAAACTGCCCGAAGATTTCGAAGATGGTCAGCATATCGGACACTGCCTGACACGGATGTGCTTCATCGGTGAGTCCATTGATGACCGGACACTTACTGTAGGCAGCCAAGTCCTGTACGCTTTGGTGCGCCAATGCCCGAAACATAATCACATCCGCCATTGAACTCAAGACTTCGGCAATATCCTTGGCGGCTTCCCGGCTTCCGAATCCGATTTCTTTCCCGTCGAGGGCGATGGCCATCCCGCCGAGTTGGAACATTCCGGCTTCAAAACTGACTCTCGTACGGAGCGATTGTTTTTCAAATATCATTCCGAGCACTTTCCCTGCGAGCGGCGCGGAGGATTTCCCCTGCTTCAATTCCCGTTTGAGCGTGGCGGCTAATTCGAGAATCCGGTGAAATTCTCCAGTGGTGATATCGTCGAGCGTAACGAAATGTCGCATAGTTGGATAGATACACGCAAAAAAGGAAGGGAACAATTATACCGCTTTTTCCCATTCCGGCAATCGGAGACTTTGCGACACTGCTGGGTACGGCAGTCCACTAACAAGTTTTTTTCCGAAATGTTGCCTTCATCACTTCCAGGATTGAAAAACTGGGCACTTGCTTGCCGAGGGCAGGTTAACAGTCACCGATTGGAGTTATCTTGATAAAAAC
>Ga0099364_10005098_pt1 | contig 19625 bp, 14 predicted proteins | sample TergutTh196P3_FD_73070 | JGI IMG/M metagenome (GOLD analysis project Ga0099364, IMG submission 73070) | Microcerotermes parvus P3 segment gut microbial communities from Pointe-Noire, Republic of the Congo - Th196 P3 | ecosystem: Host-associated > Arthropoda: Insects > Digestive system > Gut ... | reverse complement strand
TGCAATCGTTGGGTTAGCTGTCATAACGATGTAGCACCAAAAATATTGTTACTCCGGCAGTCAATCGATTGGGGAAAGCAAAACAATCATTACATTTAACCCACACAAAATTATCAAACCGCCGGGCAAGAAGTTTTTTGCCCGGCGGTTTATTTTTATTTGAAAATATTCTAATTTTAGTATATAATGATAATATGATGTTTTAGGAGCGTGCTGTATGAAATATTTAAGCGTGAAAGAAACTTCAATTAAATGGGGTATTACGGTCAGGCGCGTGCTTCAATATCTGAAAGACGACAGAATTGACGGCGCGTATATGATGGGCAGTACATGGGCGATACCCGAAAACGCTGAGAAGCCTATCGACCCGCGTAAAGCAAGAAAAGGAGAGAAATCGAAATGAATAATTTTGTGAAAGTAGATGGCGGTGTGTTCGTCCGCACAAAGGATATTCAATTTCATAAGGGGTTATCTTTCACCCAAATTACGGTTAAAGTAAGCGATTTTTATATCGACGATTTTGTTGTCACGCAGGGCGACTGGAATAGTGTAATGGATTATAACCCGTCTTATTTTAAGAATGACGAGTCACCCGTTGAAACCGTGGGTTGGCACGAAGCTGTTTTATTTTGTAATAAGAAAAGCAAAAAAGACGGCTTGCAACTTTGCTATACGATTGACGGTGAACAAGTTGAATGTGATTTTACAGCGAACGGGTATCGTTTGCCAACGGAAGCCGAGTGGGAATTTGCGGCAATCGGCGGCAATAAAAGTAAAGGCTGCCGATACGCCGGAAGCGATAATTTAGACGAAGTGGCTTGGTACGCAAAGAACGCAGGCAAAACAACACATCCCAGAGGACAAAAGCTGCCTAACGAGTTGGGTTTATATGATATGTGCGGCAATGTTTTCGAGTGGTGTTGGGATTGGTTCGATAAGTTTGATTGCGATTATATGGAAAACCCGACGGGCGCGACCAAAGGTAAGATGAAAGTATCAAGAGGTAATAATTGGGTAAACGGTGAATCGGTAAGTGATGTAACGCGGCGGGTTCATCGTGGTGTCAATGCAAAAACGCACCATCAAGGATTTAGGATTGTCCGTACAACGATATAACTGATAGGAAACGAAGGATGGAGAAATGAACAAACCACGCGGAATAATCGTGTTCGGGGCAAACGCAAGCGGCAAATCTACGGTCGGACGCGAACTGGCGCGTATATTGAATTTCAAGTATATGCGTCATCAAGACTATCACTTTGAAGAAACAGAAATACCGTACACTGTGGAACGCTCGCGTGAAGATTGTTTGAGTTTGTTGCTTGCAGACATGGAAAAGCATGGTTCGTTTGTCCTCTCTGCTGTCACAGGGGATTTGGGCGGCACAATCCCGCAGTATTACGAGCTCGCCGTATATGTATCAGCGCCGCATGAGCTACGCATGAAACGCTTGGAGCAGCGCGCATATGAACGACACGGGGAACGCATCCGCGAAGGCGGCGATATGTATGAACAGCATTTGAAGTTTGTTGATTTCGTAGCTTCGCGTCCTCAGTCAAGAATCGAACAATGGGCGGAAACTCTTACTTGTCCGATAATCCATATTGACGGTACAGAAGATTGGCATACAAACGCGGCATATGTAGCGGAACAGTATTTGAAGAACGGAGGTCAAACATAATGGCTAACTATGTTGTAATGGTACGCTTTGACGAAACGACAGACGAAAAGATACTTCGTTTGCAAGATAAATTGGTAGCCAATGGTTATCAAAAGGCTGTAAGTGAGTGGCCGCCGCATATCACCATTGCCGCTTATGAGGGTGCGGACGAGCAGGCTTTATTAGAATGGACGGCAGAATATGCGGCTCGTCAGCACGGCTTCAAAGTTGGTTTATTTTCGATGAGCATCTTGCCGCCCAGCGGCGAACATAAAGACACAGTGGTGTTATGCCTGAACCCTTCGCATTCAAAGACTTTGGTCGATTTTTATTATGGTTTTCATGAAAGATTTGAGGATTTTTGTACAGGTATCGGTTGGTATAATTCCATCCAGCACGGCAATCCGATTATGCATAGCACCATTGGAATTTTCGATGTTACAACCATGCAAAAGGCATTGGAAATCATATTTGCCGAAGGTATTTTGGGCGAAATAAAAATCACAGCGTTAGAACTCTACACTTACCCCATGCGGTTGATAAAACACTTTAAGCTAAAAACGGATTTTGAGGTTCTCACCGCATAATCCAGCAAAAAAAGAAACGCCACAACCATTGCGGTTACAGCGTTTCAGATGGCTGGGCTGGTAGGACTCGAACCTACGGAATGCCAGAGTCAAAGTCTGGTGCCTTACCGGCTTGGCTACAGCCCAGCGCTGGCTAGGATAGTTTACAACAGTTCCGCGCCATTGTCAATCACAAAATTCAACGGGGCGCGGACTTGGACGGATGCGTTCTCCGCGCCGCCGGGGGGCGGGCGGGTCTACCCCTTCCGCGCTTTTTTCAACTTTACCGACCAGTCCCGCAGCCGCACGTAGACCTTGGGCGAGAGCTTCATCAGCAGGCGCTTGGCGCCGTGGAGCGCTTTGATGCAGCCCGCGTGCAGGGCGACCAGAAAGCGGTGGGGCTTGGCGCGGGTGACGAACCAGAAGCCGAACAGGGCCTCCAGCGGCTTGCCGATGAACTTGGGCAGGGCGTAGGCGAACTTGAACAGGCGGACGAATATCTTAAAATAGTGCTGGGCGAAGCGGATTTGCTTGTCCGGGTACTGCGGCTGCTTGCAGACCACCTCGGAATTGTAGTCGGCGTTTTCGGGCAGGAAGCCCGCTTCCTTGGCCATATCGGTCAGTTTGGTGTGCGGGAAAGGGTAAAAGATGCTGACGACCATTTTTTTCGGCTTGATGCGCGCGTTGAGCTTGACCGTTTTCAGGCTTTTTCGGATATCCTCATGCGGAAGCCCCACAATGTTAAACGTGAGGGTGGAGATTTTGTACTTTCGGAAGTAGGAGAAGGAACGCTCGATGACCTCGTCGCTCATCGGGCGGTGGAGCCAGTCCTTACGCATCTCCGGGTCGCCCGACTCGATGCCCACGTCCACAAGGTAACAGCCCGCCTCCTTGAGCTTTCTCACAATCTCTTCGTCCAGCAAATCCAAGCGCAGACGGCATGAAAAGGGGATTTTGAGCTTTTCTGCATAGAGGGGGATAAACGCCTCAAACCAGTCCTTGTGCATATTGAGGATGGAGTCCATAAAGTTGAAATACCCGATATAGGGATATCGGGCTAGGATGCTTTGCAGATATTCCACCGCCCTTTCCGGGCTTTTGAAGCGCGCGTATTTATTGGCGCGGGGGTAGACGGCGCGCAGTTGGGAATTGGCGCAGTAAGTACAGCCGAAGATACAGCCGCGGGAAACCATGACAATGGCGGTCTTGATGCGCGACGATAGAAAGTTGTCAAAGTCAAACAGCTCCATATCCGGCGGCGGCAGGCTGTCCAAATCCTCGATAAACGGGCGCACCGGGTTTCTGACCGTCTCCCCGTCCACATTGAACCACAGGCTTTCGGTCTGATACAGCGCCGCCTTGTCGTCAAACCTATCGCACAGGTCGAGGAACGGGTATTCCCCTTCGCCGATGCAGACGCAGTCAACGCCGGAGTCGGCAATGACCTCCTCCGGGCAGAGGGTGGCGTGGTAACCGCCGACAAGGGTAAACAACCCCTCCTCCTTGGTCCAGACCAGCAGTTCTTTGACAAACTTATACGCGCTCGTCCATGTGGAGAACGCAACAATATCAGGCGCTTGCGCCCGCAGCTCCCGCAGATATTCCTCGCGGGATACCTTCCCGTTCATATGGTAAAGCGCCACATCATGCCCGCCCTGCTTCAAAACGGCGGAAATCGACGCGATGCCTTCCGAGTAGCTCCCCTTGAGCTTGGTTCCCGCATTGTTCTCCACAAAGTCGGGATAGACAATCAACACCTTGCGCTTCATAGGCCTCTCCTTGGTCAAAAACTATTCACACAGGAATACTGTTCTCGTACAGCGTATGAGGGCTTTATATCGTCCAGTCTTCAAGGACGAGGCCGTCAATGCGGGAAAACTCTCCTGTATTGTTTGTCACAAGCACAGCCCCGTAAGCTAACGCCGTAGCCGCAATCATCATATCATTGCCGCCGATGACTTGTCCTTTTGCTTCGAGGGTTGCGCGAATATCTCCATAAATCTGAGAAGCTGTATGGTCAAAGTCCGCAATCTCAAAAACAGACAAAAAATCTTTGTATCGGGCGAGGTTGTGGTCGCGCTTCTCGCTTTTTACCGCGCCATAATACAACTCAGCCGCCACGACAGCGGAAATTTTTATATTGTCCAAAGCAATAGAGTCTATCTTTTTAATCAGCGGGAATGATTTTGTGTTTAGATAATAAACGCAGATGTTCGTGTCAAGGAAATAAATCATAGCATTTCCTCTATCGGCTTGTAATGCTCCCACGGGATTTCCGGCGGCTCGACAAATGAAGAATCGTCAATGCTGCCGCAGAGGGCCCTAAGAAGTTTGCGTTTTTCATTTTCAGTTGCTTTATTTATGTTGTTAATGCCTTGGGCGTCATCAAGAAGCGTCATAATGACCTTGTGTCTCCCGACGATGCGTGTGTTTACCCCAATCGGGAAGAACTGTCCGTTTTCCAAATATCCCTCATATGCCTGCATACGATTTGCCTCCTATCCCTTGCAAAATATAACCCCGCCCGCACTCAGTATACCACACGGAACGGGCCTTGTAAATCCCGTGTCCCAAAAGGCCACTATTCTGACGCCACGATATTGTCAACAATCTCCATCAATTCCCGTTCGCTTTCGCGGTCGCCGGAAAAAGGGTATGCGCGGCAGGCTTTCTGAAAGGCTTCGAACGCCTTTTCCTCCTTTTGCGCATCACGGGAAACGAGTTTTTCATACGCGTACATCAGCCTGTGCTTAGACAACTGCGTCTTGCTCGCCTTTATGTATTTGCTTAGTTCGGAGGTATAAAGGCGGTCTGCTTTTTCTTGCCTTGCCGTTTGGCAAGGCTCGCCGATGATTTCGAGAAACAATAGCTCGCAGCGGACTTCGTTTTTCAGCAGCTCAATGAGTTTATCGCCCTTGTTTAAGATTTTTTCGGCGAGAATTTTGGCCCCGTTAAAATCATGGCTGTCAATCAGCCGGCTCAGTCCCATCGCGGCGGCATTTGCGAGAACGGGATTGTTAAAATCATAATTCTCCGAAAGTTCAAACCATTCCGAGGGAAAATCCTTACACCGTCCGCCCAGCGCCATTTGCGCGTGGGCGGTCAGTACGAGCCAAAAAGCGCGGCGCGCCTGTTCTCTTTTCCGAAGTGAAACGATGTTGTGACCGTCCAAAGCGACGCCGCCCATTTTTAAGGGAAGCAAGTTGACCGCCCCCAACATCACCCCGACGCCGGCAAACGGAAGAAACACCTCGCCCGCAAAGGAAAACGCGCCTTTTAAGGCAACGAACAACACAACAGAACCGACGCTGAAGAGAAAGTTCATCAACCCGCCGCCTAAATTATACAGCACAAAGGGGTAAGAATTATTTTTCAGCTCAGGCGGCGACATCAGGCATTGCCCGCCTGCGCCCGCTATGCCGAATTTCTTGATTTTCAGCTTGCCGTTTTCTTTGATGAGCATGAGGTTGCCCACGGTAAAAGAAACGAATGTATAGCCGCTGATAAGCCCGCAGACCAAATGCCCCGCTTCGTGAATGATGATATGCAGCAGCAAGCCGATAAAGAGAGAAGCCCACAGCAGGGCAATGGCAGCAAAAAGCAGATTCATCCGCTCACCCTGCCGGCACGATTTCCGTGCCGGTGAAGTAGTGGGTCAGGATCTGGTCGTATGTATAGCCCAAGTCGGCCATGCCGCGCGCCCCCCACTGGCTCATGCCCACGTTATGCCCGTTGCCGCGGCCGGTGACGGTGTAGACGCCCGTGTTGGGGTTGGGGTTGGCGGGAAGCGGGTAGAGCAGGCCTTGGCTGTCAATCAGGCTGACTTCCCCCGCCGACGGCAGGAGGATGGGGTTTCCGTCGGCGCCGACGGCGTAAAGGCTGCCGGTGCCGCTGAAAGACGCGGTCGCCCCGCCGGACGAAAGGACGGTGAGCGCGGCGTCGCCGGACGAGACGGAATAGCGCAGGGAGAGGGAGTTGCTGGCGCCGGAAATGCTCCGTATCACCGTGCGGGCGTTTTCCCTGCTGTAGGTGGCGATGACGCTGCCCGCGCTGTCGGTCATGGTCACGGAAAAGACATTGCCCATCGCGGTATGCCGGCTGATATAAAAGTTTGCCACGCCGGTATTGGCGCGCCCGTTGCGGTTGAGATACTCGGTGAGCTGGGCGTTGGTGAAGGTATACTGCCACTGATAGCCCGGAATCTGCGCCGCGTTTTCATAGGAATCCGCCACGCCGCGCAGATAGGGGATGGCTTGCGTCCATACATTCTCGCTGTCTTCGGTCGCGCCGCCGGCGGAGGAGTGGTAGACCGTGTTGCACGGCTGCCCGTCATACATCAGGTAATGCCCGAACGTCTCGTCCACGGCGCGGTCAGAGGTTTCCGAGGCCTGCGCCGTGCCGTAGTATACTTGGCAGTGGATGGCCGTGCAGAGGCTGAACCCGTCGTTCCGGTGCCTGCTGAGGTTGGAGACGGAGTAGCTCCGCGCGCTGACCGCCTGCGCTTTGAGCGCCTCCAGCGGCCACGAGGGGCTCATTTCGTACGGGACGACCCCTTTGATGTACTGCTGCATATCCACGACATTGACGACGCTCATGTCGTTGCCGTCGAAGCGGCGAAATTCAAACAGCCCGTAGTAGCGCCGGCGGTTGTGCCATGTGACGGCGGCGCCGCCGCCCTCCGGCGGAATGGGGCGCACGGCGAGGTGATGCGTTTCCCCGAAGTCAAACTGGAAGATGATATCGGTCGTGCCGGTTCGGACGACCGAGACGCAGCGGTTGCTGCCCGTTTCCCTCGCGCCGCCGTCCGAATCGGTAAAGCTGCCCGAGCGCACCAGCCATTCGCCGCTCCTGAAAGACACAAAGGCGGGCGTTCCCTGCGCCCGCAGCTCTGCGGCGGCGGCTTCCGCGCCCTCGCGGGACGGATGGGTTCCGTGGGGCGTGTGGAACGCGCCGACAATGGCGGCAGACGGCGTATCGCTGTATACGCCGGCGTCGGAGAGGTAAACATTGCGGTTTTTGACCATCGTAATCTTGCTCTCCGCCGTGGCGCCGACCGGGATGAAGGTCATCTCCCCGTCCAGATAGCCGAATTCATAGCCGCTCCCGGCGAAATGATCGAGGTTGGCGGCGGTCATCGCGTTCGCGCCGAAAGCCAGCCCGATACGCAGCACGGGGTTGGCCGCAGGCAGGGCAAAGGCGGCGGGCTGGGGGACGATGATGAGCAGCGCCGCGCAGAGCAGCAGGCAGATGAGACGTTTCATATAAAATCTCCTTGACAGGCCAAGCCTCCGTATTGTAGTATTATACTACGCTTTTGCGTTCGGTTCAAGAGCTTTTGCAAATCAGGCTGAAGGAAGTGGTTTTATGAAAAAATATACCGTGGGCGTGCTGGGCGCGACCGGAATGGTGGGGCAGCGCTTTGTCACGCTGCTGGCCGCCCATCCGTGGTTTACCGTCGGGGTTGTCGCGGCGTCCCCCTCCTCGGCCGGCAGAACGTATGCCGAAGCCGTGGCCGGACGCTGGCTGATGGAAGACGCCATCCCGCCCAAGACGGCGGGCCTGACCGTTTTCGACGCGACCGCCGACCGCCGCAAGATTGCCGAGAGCGTAGACTTCGTCTTCTCGGCGATGTCGATGAGCAAGGAAGACACCAAGCTGCTCGAGCAAAGCTACGCCGAGCTGGAATGTCCGGTCGTTTCCAACGACGGCGCGCACCGCATGACGCCCGACGTGCCGATGCTGATTCCCGAAATCAACCCGCAGCACGCCGAAGTGATTCCGCACTTCCGAAAGCGGTTGGGGCTGAAGCGCGGCTTCATCGCGGTCAAGAGCAACTGCTCGCTCCAGAGCTATCTGCCCGCCCTCCATCCGCTGTGGGAGTTCGGCATCGAGAAGGTGCTGGCCTGCACCTACCAAGCCATATCGGGCGCGAGCAAGAACTTTAAGAGCTGGCCGGAGATGGTGGACAACGTCATCCCGCTGATACCGGACGAGGAAGAGAAAAGCGAGAGCGAACCGCTGAAGATATGGGGAACGGTGCGGGACGGCGGCATTGTCCACGCCCGCGAGCCGCAGATTACCACGCAGTGCATACGCGTCCCCGTCACCGACGGGCATATGGCGGCGGTCTTCGCGAGCTTTGCCCAGAAGCCCGGCCTGCAAGAGGTGGTTGACCGCTGGAAGTCTTTCTCCGGCATTCCGCAGGCGCTGTCGCTGCCTTCAGCCCCCAAACGGTTTCTCCATTATTTCCCCGAGCCGGACCGCCCGCAGACAAAGCTCGACCGAGGCATTGAAAACGGCATGGCCGTTTCGGTGGGGCGGCTGCGCGAGGACACGCAGTATGACATCAAATTCGTCTCCCTTTCCCACAACACCCTGCGCGGCGCCGCCGGCGGCGCCGTATTGGCCGCCGAACTGCTGTGCGCCGAGGGATACATTTGACAGATACAAGATACAAGATAAGAGAGAAAAGAGATTGTTATTTAGGAGGTAAGACCTTATGAAAACACCTGTGTTTACTGGTTCTGCGGTTGCTATTGTTACGCCTTTCCGTGACGGCGGCCCTGATTTTGACAGGCTGGGCGAATTGATTGATTTTCAAGTGACAAACGGCACGCAGGCCATTGTCGTCTGCGGTACGACCGGCGAGGCGTCAACCCTCAACGACGAGGAACATCTGGCCGTCATCGGGCATACGGTCAAGCATACGGCGGGGCGCGTCCCCGTCATCGCCGGAACCGGCTCCAACGACACGAAGCACGCGCTGGAGCTGAGTCTGGAAGCCTGTAGGCTGGGCGCCGACGCGCTCCTGATTGTGACGCCGTATTACAACAAGACGTCACAGCACGGGCTGGTGAAGCATTATGTCCACATCGCCGACCGCGTGGATAAGCCGATCATCCTCTACCATATCCCCGCGCGCTGTGTGATGGGCTATACGCTTGAAACCTACATAGAACTCAGCAAGCATGAGCGTATCATAGGCGTCAAGGAGGCGTCGGGCGACTTCAAGCTGATGGCGCAGATGCGCGCCCGTCTGGGCGGCGAGATGCTCCTTTGGAGCGGCAACGACAACGAAACCCTGCCCATCATGGCGCTGGGCGGCTTGGGCGTCATTTCGGTCGCCACCAACATCATCCCGGCGGAGATGCAGGCCATTTGCAAACTATGGCTGGAGGGAAACGTCAAGGAAAGCGAAAAGCGTTTCCTCAAGGCCATTCCGCTCCTCGACGCCCTTGGCATTGAGGTCAATCCCGTTCCCGTCAAGGCGGCGATGAATCTGCTGGGCATGAACGCCGGCGAATGCCGGATGCCGCTCTGCGAGATGCTGCCGAAAAACTTGGAAACGCTGAAAACGGTGATGAAAGACTACGGGTTGCTGTAACCAAGGAGTGAAAATATGATGCAAAAGATACTTCTGAGCGGCTGCAACGGCCGGATGGGGCAGACCGTCTCCCGCTTGGCGGAGGGGCGCGGCGATATGGCCGTCGCGGCCGGATGCGACATCGCGGGGAAGTCCGCGTTTGCCTATCCGGTCTATGCCAAGCCGTCGGATTGCCCGGAGCGCCCGGACTCGGTGCTGGATTTTTCCGCCCCGGAAGTCCTATACGGCTTGCTGGACTACTGCAAACGGGAAACCGTCCCGCTGGTGGTATGCGCCACCGGGCATGACGCGGCGCAGCTTGCCGCCATTGAGCAGGCCTCGCGGGAGATTCCGGTGTTCCGCTCGGGCAATATGTCGCTTGGGATTTATCTGCTGATGGAGCTTGCCAAAACCGCCGCCGCCGTCTTGGGCGCGGACTTTGACGCGGAAATCATCGAGCGCCACCACCGCCTAAAGGTGGACGCCCCCAGCGGCACGGCGCTGATGCTCTACGATGCCGTGAGCGCGGGCCTGCCCTATCAGCCGGAGCCGGTCTACAACCGCCAGCCGGAGCGCAAGCCGCGCGGCGACCGGGAAATCGGGCTTCACGCCGTACGCGGCGGCACCATCGTCGGCGAACACGAGGTTTCGTTCTCCGGGCACGACGAAATCATCACCCTCAGCCATTCCGCCCGCAGCCGCGAAGTCTTCGCCGCCGGCGCCCTCCGCGCCGCCGCGTTCATGGCGCGCATCACCAAACCCGGCCTGTATGACATGCGGGATGTGATTAACGCGGTGTAAGTGAGGTGTGACGCGGTATGCAAAAGGAATTGCCTGTAAGAAAAAAATTGCGATTGCAAGGATACGACTATTCAAGCGCAGGGTATTATTTTCTCACGATATGCGTTGAAGACGGACACGAAATGCTGGGCAAAATTGTAGGGGACGCAGTCCTCTGCGTCCCGCACACCCCGCACGTCCCGCACACCCCGCATACCCCGCATGTCCTGCATACCCCGCATGTAGAATTAAGCGATATCGGAAAGATCGTGAAAACATATCTTGAAAAAATGAATACCGTATTTGAACACGCATTTTTAGAGACGTATGTCATTATGCCGAATCATGTGCATTTGCTGGTTGCGATAAGCGACGGGACGCAGAGGACTGCGTCCCCTACGGCGGTATGCAGGACGCAGAGGACTGCGTCTCCTACAAAGGCTGTAATTCCTCGTATTGTGCATGGAATGAAAGCTGTAACCACAAAAGAAATCGGTTATTCTATCTGGCATCGGGGCTACCACGACCACATAGTTCGCAATCAAGACGAATATCAGCGTATATGGCAATATATTGATAACAATCCTGCCAAATGAGGCAAGTGTTGTCAAGGGGGTAAATGTGTTTTTTTCAATGTTTTTTTGTCCGGGGAAAATGGACATACGCACAAGGCAGAGAGGTTCACTCTCTGCCTTGTGCGTATTATTACGGATTTCTTGTTACGCTATTCCCCCGCGACAAACCGCACGAAGTTCATAAATATTTGCGCCGCTTCGCCGCGTGTGGCGTCGCCGCCGGGCTTGAACGCTTCGTCGCCTTCGGGCAGGCCGTTCAGTACGCCCGCTTCGGCGAGGGCTTTTGCCGCCGTTTCCGCCCATGCGACAATTTGGTCTGTATCCGTAAACTCCGGCATTTCGCGGTTTTGCGGGATGTCGTAATCCTTGAAGTTTACCGCGTAGTTGTACAGCATCTGCACCGCCTGCTCACGGGTAATCGCGTCGTCCGGGCTGAACTGCCCGCCGCCTGTACCCGCGACAACGCCGTTTTCCGCCGCCCATGTCACCGCGTTGTAATACCACGCTGTATCGGCGACGTCGGTGAAGACCGTTGTGCCGTCCGGCAGGGGTTTGCCCTCCAATGCCCAGATTAGCGTGGCGAACTGGGCGCGGGTCAGGACGTCCTCAGGGCCTACCATGCCGTTGTTGTAGCCGTTAATGATGCCGTGGTGGTTCATAAACGCGATGGCGTAGTAATACCACTCGTCCGGGTCTAAGTCGGTGAAGATATTTTCCCACACCGCAACCGCGTCATAACCCACCACGAAGTAGCTTTGGTGCGCGATATTAAAGGTTATCATGCCCGTTTCCGGGTTGTACACGCCCTTGAGGTCGGTCAATGTTCCGTCGGCGCTTAGGTACCACACGCGGACGGCGGACGGGTTTTCGTTGGGCTTGAGGGTGTACGGCAGGCTGACGGTCAGCGGGACGTCTACCTTTGTTTCACCCACGAATACGTCGATGCTCACCACTGTTTCGTAGCCCTTGACTTGCGCCGCCTGCATACCTTGGAGGTCGCGCATGGGGATGATTGCCGCTTCCACGGTGATTGGTGTTGTGCCGATGTCCGTTGCCTCGGCGAGTGTCGCCAGCGTTTCGGGGGCAAGGGTGATTTCCGCGTCGGGCAGTATCACCGTTACCGCCACTTCCGCGTCGCTGAAGGTCTGAGCCGTGTCCACATTCAACACTGCTGTCGTCGCGCTCTCCACTTCGGAAAGGTCAAGGGTCACGGTTGGAACGGCGTCGCCGCCCTGTGCTTCTGCCGCCGTTATCGCTTTTTCAATCAACGCTTCGGTGGTTTCTGCGTCAAGCTCTATCGTGACCGCGCCGGTATCGGTATTGACTGTGACTTCCACATCCGTCGTTACATCTGTACCCTCCGCGCTACCGGGAATGGTATCGGGCGCAGGGGTCGGGTCGGGTGTAGACGGTGGTGTTGTGGGTTGGGTCGGAGTGGTCGTGCCTCCGGGGTCATTGTTGTTGACGCCGTCTGTATATCTCCAGTTGGCAGTAACCGATACGGCGTTTGCGGGCATGGTGAACGTGGTCGTTGCGCTGTTCGCGTTGGCAAGTGTTACGCCGCCGTTGTTTATAGTCCATCCGTTAAATGCGTAGTTGCTTCTGCTTCCCGCACTGATGGTGACGGTTGCACCCTGCGCGTAGCTTCCCTCGCCGGTAGTTGACGCATAGCTTCCGTTTACCGTTACTACATAGGTTGTCGGGTCGGCGGGAATCTGCCCGCTGATGGTGATTTGCCTTTCGCCGTAAATACCGGAGCTGTCATTCGCGTTGGCTCTGACCGTCACTGTACCGTTGCCAGTAGCCGTGAGCAAGCCGTCTGCGCTTATCGTCGCGCTTCCTATCCCGTTTGTGACCATCCATGTGACCGTCTTGTTTGTGGCATCGTCCGGCAATACCTCCGCCAACATTTGCAATGTGCCGCCGTTCGTTGTGATGGTTGTCGCACCGCCCGCGCCTGTAACGGTGATTGCGGTTACGAGTTTCGGTTGCGGCGGGTTGACGGTAAACGTACCCGACGCTGAACCGATTCTTGTGTCGTCTTCAAAGGTTGCGACAACCGTATACGTCCCTGCGCCAAGCGGTTTGCCATTTGCGCCGAGTGTGCCTGTTACCGCCGTGTAGGTATATGTCCATGTACCGCCATCAAGTCCTGTTGCAGGGGCGCAATCAATCTCTGCGCCTGTGTAATCCGCGCTGCCGGGGTTAAAGATGATACTGTTGCTTACAGCGGTTTTATTACCAAAGTTTATAGTATAAACAGTTCCGGCAACACCTCCTGCGCGAACAACAATCATATTGCCCGCCGGAACTCGCATCACTGTAAGCAATCCTGTCGCCGTGTCATAGGTATAATCTAACGGACTGCTCCAAGGATTTGTCGGCAAATTCGCAGCTGAAGCAGCCACAGCAACCGAATCCGGTTTTGTCTCAAACAGAATCGTAAGAGGCCGCGCTGAATTATGTTTCTCAACACTAGTGTCGATGGTCGTCGGACTTGAGGAAGTAATAATTATATCCGGATTTAGCGCCGCTATCATAATCGTTATCGTCGTTACGCCGGGTTCGTCGTTGCCTGTTTCGAGTACATAGGTTTCGCCCAACGGATTCCATGTGACGGTGAAAATATGCTCCCCAACGCCAAGCCCTTTGAGGTAGGCGTTGTCGAATGTGATTGTATTCGAGGTAGTATCGGCATCGTAATTGCCAGTCTCTACGGTAATGCCGTCAAGCGTTATGGTGTTCACGGTGTTGCCGTTCATCGTGATACTGACCGACAAATCGGCGGTTGCGTCCATCGAGAAATCTTCAGTCGCCGACGATTGGCTGTCCTCATACAGAACGATACCCGATGAAGCGAGGTAAACCTCGCTGCCGGAGGGGTCGGTCAGCTTGACGTATACAATATACTTGTTGTTCGGGTTCATCGGGATTTCGCTTGAATATGTCTCCCATTCGTCCTCCGCCGCTGTTTTTAACGCTGCTTCCGTCTCATATACCGTAGACGAGAGGAAATATTCAACTGTCACATCCCCGCCGCCATTACCATCGGTTGCGGTAATCGTCACGGTCTGCGTGTTCTTAAAAAACAGCCCGAAAGTTATAGCATTGAAGAAGCTCTTAATCGAGTTTGTTCCTATATGTATGTCGCCTGTTGGCAGCGGCGCGGATGCGTCTTCTTCCCACTTCGCCCAAAACGTCTTATTGCCTGTTTCGGTATCGGAAATGGCAGTCACAGCCGTGCCTGTTAATCCGTCGTTGTCGTACCAACCGTCGAAAGTCCAACCGGCCTTTGTCGGAGTCGGGAGGGTTAAGCCTGTGCCGAAGATGTAACTACCCCAATTATCGCCGTCTTCCTGCGTGCCGCCGTTGAGGTTGTAGGTTATATTGTAGAAGGATGGCTGTATGTCTATGTTCACCCCAAACCCGTCCGTGGTGAACATGACGGGGATTCTGCCGTTTGCGAGCGTTCCCGTTACATTAAGCGTAATATCGCTGTGATCATATGTCCCCGCAAAGGTCACGGTATTGCCGCTGCGCGTAAAAAATGCCGTTGACGGCGCAGCTGTTACGCTCGTGACATTCAAATAATCGGGAAAAGTCGCCGTGATTATACCTTCATGCGGATTTGCGTCGTCGTAGGTATAAGCCGTGCCGTTTGCGGTAAGCGGCGGGGCGGTATCTAATCGGAACAGGTCTGTGCCGGGAGTGAATGATTGATCATTAGTTGATGTTCTGAATTTCGCCGCGTTTTCCAATCCAGTATAATACGAGTTCCCGGTAGCACCCGAAAGCCTCCGTATTCCGCCATTATTTATCGTTCCGCCTGTCACATAAACGGTGCTGTTTTCATATGTATTGATAACTAAATTTTGAGTCCCGGCGTTTACAACCGTGCCGTCGTTGACGATAAGAACGGCATCGCCGGACAAAGATATCGTAGAAGTAGTCGATGTGTTTCGTATCGTTCCGCCGTTTATCGTTACGACGGAATTATTAGCCGCAATAATAGCCTGAAAAGTATTAGTATTGCTGATTACCGCTCCGCTGTTTACAGTCAATATATTACTGCCGGAGGAGGAGATATTGATTGCCGTTATCTCCGCTTCTATCGTGCCTCCGTCGACGGTAACGGTATAAGGGTTGCTGCCGGATCGAATAGTCACAGCGTAAGTGGTCATAGAACCGCTTTTTATATAAGCATTACTGCTAAATATTAATTCGCCTGTACCGTTTTCAGCAGTAAAATTAAAATTCATAAGCGAGCTGAGATTTGCATTAGACGCGCCGGAGTACTGCGCGTCCCACACTATTTTTTTATTTGCGGGAATATTTTCAACATTAAGCCACGCAGATGCATCGGTAAATCTACCCGTGACAGTCACTTCGTCCACACCCGCTGTGTTCAGCGCGGTTTCGATGGCTGTTTTTAACTCGGCTACGGTGTGGGGTTCTACCTTTTTATTGTTGACATATATGCCTTCTTCTATAAGTATCGTCCTTATCGGCATGGATTGCACGGCTTGCCCCGCGTTGTAATTATTGTCCGCCGCTGTGCGGGCATATACGTAATAATCTGTATCCGCTGAAAGACCGGTGAATGTCGTACTCGCTTGCCCGGGCAGCCCGTCAAGCTGCGCGGCAGTCAAACCCGACGATGTGCTGATAAAATATTCTATCCATTGCCCCGTATCTATACCTTGACCTTGCGGAGGAGTGCGCCTGGTTACGGCGGTTACGGTTATCTCATCAAGCGTTGGCGTTCCGCTGACGGCCGGCACACCGTTTACCGCAGCGCCGTTGCCTTTGTGTACTTGATTTATCCTCACCTCGCCGCTTACCGCAATATCCGCCTCCGCGTCTTTGATATTGGCGGCGGGGATAGACTGCATTGTGGTAACGAGTATGGGGTTTTCGCTTGCTGTTAAAGGCGTGCCCGAAATTTCTACCGTAACGGTTGTATCGTCTGTCCTTACCGCTTCCGCCGCCGTTAAACCCACGGGAAGCCCGTATACGCTGAAATCAAATGGGTCGATGATGTCCGCGTATATACCGCCGACGAGGTTATAGGTAATGCTGGCTCGTGGAGAATTGCCTACCTGCAGACCATCAGTAAGCCAAAAAGAAGAAACGGATATGCTTAAGGGCAGAGGGTCGATTTTTACATCAAACGGTGCAGTAGAAAAACTGACGGGAACGCTTCCGCCGTGCAGCGTGCCCGTAACGGTAAGCGCCACGCCCTGTTGGTCCATAATGTCCGTAAAAGTATAGGTATTGGATATGGCCGCGCCGCCTGTTACGTTGGAAGTAATCTCCGCATTATCAAGCCGTGACAGATTAGGAAAACTTATATTAACCGGGCTGTGGGCGTTTACTTGCGTTATTGTATTAGCGTCCAGCGCGAACAGGTTTGTATTATTCGTAAAGCTGTTATCGAAAATTCCGCTGTTTGCAATGCCCCCTGTATATAAACCAATGCTGTTATCGGATCCTGTTACGCTTCCGCTGTTCAAATCACCGCCCGTGAAAAATAATGTTCCGTTGGCTTCGAGATATATGCCTCGGGCGCTGTCTGCCGTATTTTTGATTTCGCCGCCGCTTACGGCAATGAAATGGCGCGAAGTAACTCTAATAGGCATTATAATTGAATTTGCGGTTTTGACTGAACCGCCTTCTATCAAAATGGTAATATTGGTTTCCGCGCTTTCTGCGTTGCCGATAACAAACGGGGTAACGGCGAGGCCCGCATTTTGAATATTTTTGATTTCCCCGTTACGCAGTATAAGCGTGGATGACGACAGTAATTCGACAGTGCTTGAATATGCCGCGGCATTTACCCCGCTTAGTATACCGCCATCCACCACAACCGTTATGGAATCATTTACCTTTAAAGCGCCGCTGTTATTGCTTGCCGCGCTGCCTGCGTTTTGTATTACACCGCCTATGATGACTTCAAATGTGCCGCCGCCCGTTAATACAACGGCAGAGGTGCTGAGGTTAGCGGAATAATCGGCAGCCCATATTACTTTTTTACCTGCGGGTATATTTAATTCAAGCGCGGAATCAACATCGGCGAGATAGCCGGACACGGTTATTGTATTATTATTATTAATAAAATCTTGAATTGTTGTTGATTCAGATATTACAACGGAGGTGTCGTTATTTATCGTTACATACAAATTCTGCTCCAGCGGAGGCGGGAAAACGGCGTTAAACGTCAGCGTGCTGCCCGTGCCGTCAACTGTTACCGCTCCCACGGTCGCGCCGGGAACGGTGATATTCGGAGGATCAGCAGGCCATTTATAATAGTTTATGCCCGTAAGCGTGACGGTCGCCGTATATATAACGCTCGGATCGAACTCACCCGTATGCGTACCGCCCTCTGCCGACCATGTTATCGCCCCTGTATACTCAGTCTTTGGTGTGACGGACTCTTGCGGCAGTTGCCCGTGTATCGGCGCGGCGATAATTACAGTTTGATCAGCGGTTATATCGCGTGCCACTGTCGGGAATTCGGCGTGAAAAGTCAGTCTGTTGCCCGAATTTGTACCGCCGCTTACGGCAATGTTTGTTACTGTCGCTCCCGGTACTGTGATGACGGGCAGCGCGTTAGTATTCCATGCGTAACCGGATGTTGAAGTTAATGTTACCTCCGCCTTGCAATTCAGCCCGACTTGTGCCACGCCACTTGCCACAGCATTGTTAAGGGTATTGCGCCATGTAACGGAGCTTGTATACCCTGTGCCTGCGGGAATAGTTTCAGACAATACCTGACCTATTGCAGGCGCTTCGATATCTATTTGTTGGTTGTTTAAGAATGTCAGCGTATGAAAGGTTAAATTAAAAGTAATGTTGTTGCCCGCAGAATCACCGTTTATAACAGGTTCTCCCTGCATCGTTCCGCCGCCGCTTATGTTAATAATCGGGAGCGGATCCGCCCATTTCCTGCCGTTAATCGCCGTCAGCGTTACCGTTGCGGTGTAGGCTGTGTTTTCCTGCACAGGGTTATGCACGGGGTTCCATGTAACGGCGCCTGTATAGTTTGATGTTGTAAATATTGTGCTTTGGGTTGTTCCTCCCGGAAAAGGAGTGGCAACCGATACATTAATGGAACCCGATATTACGGGGGTTGACGATGTTTGCGGGAATGTAACATCAAAGGTTAATGTATTGCCCGCGTTATCGTTGTTTAGTCGAATGTTTCCTACGGTGCCGCCCGGTACGTTGATATCAGGCGCGGCAGGCCATGTATAGCCGTTTCTTGACGTAAGCGCCACCGCCGCGGTGTAAACCGTTCCTTCCTGAAACGGATTAGTGTTAGGATTCCAAGAAATCGTCCCTGTATAATTTATGCCGTCGGCTATTGAATTTTGCGGGGCAGACCCTGCTGACGGCGCGGTTATTTGTATGGTTTGCGGCTCATATATTTCCGGCGGTAAAGCAGAACCGTTAGAAGCGGTTATTTGCAGACGCATAGGTATGGTTTTTACTAAGGTATCGCCCCGAAATATACCGATATCCGCTCTGTTACCGATATTTATCCATCTTGCGGTAAGACCGCTCGGCATATTGTCGGATATTATATAGTTTGATGTGTCTATCAGGTTTTGGGATATTTGAGAAGGTAATGACGTTAACCTGATAATAATACCGAGGCCGCCTGTACTAATATTACTATTTAACGTATTGCTTGAAACATACACCGCAGTAGCTCCGGCCCCTTTGCTTGATATATTGAAAATATTTGTACTTGCTATCGCAGACAATGTGCCGCCCTTGATAATTGCGGTAGAGTTGTTTTCCAATCTTATAAGAGGGCCGCTGTTATCGCGGGGAGATATGGTTCCGTCTGTCATCGTAAAAACCGCGTTACTGCCGAGTGACAATGTGGTATTTAAGATTGTTCCGCCCGTCATGTTGATAACGGTATTGCCTCCAAAAGAAAGATTTCCAAAAAAAGTAGATGTGAGTGTACCGCCTGAAATGGTGACAGTTAAACTATCTGCCGTATAGACAGTGCTTAAAACAGGTAGAGGAGTTGAAATGAGACCGTCCGCCATCTCAAATTCGCCTTGTCCGGTAAGGGTGATTCCGCCGTTATTGCCGTATATATCGTTTGACGGTGTACCTATAAAAGTTGCTCTCCATATTACTTTTACTCCGGCGGCTATGCTTAAACTTAAGCGATTAGTCGCGTTTTCAACGGTTCCGCTAACAGTGACAACATTGCCGCTGCTTGTTGCGTTGAATGACCCCGTGCCGCCGTGGTTGAAGTTGCTGATTTGCTGAACCAACTGCGGCGCGGTGGAATTTGCCGACGCTGTTAAAGTCAGGGCAGTCATAATGCCGACTATGAGCGCAAGCGTCAGCGCCCAAACCGTTATCCTTGATAATATTTTTTTCATTTCGATTTTTATTGTTTTCATTTTAAGTAAGTCCCCCGATTAATTTGTTATTTCTATCTTAAATCGGATAAATATATTATATATCCGCAATCAATTTCTTCCTGTTTCAGCGTTCACGGAAACGCTTGCTTGTGTTTCCGCAAAAAAACGCAGCAAGGCGGCTCTCCCCGTGGTAAGGGAGAACCGCCTTGATTTATTCTGAATATTTTAAGGCTAAACCGACGTGACCCCAAAATCGAGCCCAGCGAAGCGGGTTCGTGTTGGAGAGGACGAGCA